>Ga0315291_10000380_pt1 | contig 58131 bp, 42 predicted proteins | sample YL17G12_20_MG_FD_203070 | JGI IMG/M metagenome (GOLD analysis project Ga0315291, IMG submission 203070) | Sediment microbial communities from Yellowstone Lake, YNP, Wyoming, USA - YL17G12_20 | ecosystem: Environmental > Aquatic > Freshwater > Lake > Sediment | place: USA: Wyoming | collected... | reverse complement strand
CCACAGATAAACACAGATTAACACGGATGAATACTACATCCGGAAGTTTAAGGCTCAAAGCTACAATAAATGCAGTCATTGTAAACTTTCAATTTTAAGCTTCCAACCTTAGTCCTATCTGTGTGCATCCTGTTTCAAAACACGTATCTGTGTTTATCTGTGGTTTTATTATACGTTAATATCCGACATTGCTTATAGTGAGGTTCACCTTCCGGATCCACGGCAGAAGAACGAGGGGAGCGCGGCATAGAACGCGGAAGCGCGCACAAGCTGTTCGAGGGGAACACGCTCATCCCGCGCGTGCGCCATCACCGGGTCTCCCGGGCCGAAACCGATGGTGGGGATGCCGTGGATGCCGCTCGTGGCAACGCCGTTCGTGCTGAAATCCCACACGATGACCTCGCCCGCCCCCTGGAAAAGGGACTGGTGTGCGTCCGCGGCCGCTCTGAGGATCGCTTCGTCTTCCGGCGTGAGCCACGCGGGGTAATACTCCTCGCACCTCAGCCTCAGGCCCTGGTAGCTCGCCCGGTCGTACATGGAGATGGACACCCGACCGCCGTGGGGTTCGGCGATCGCCGCGATCTCACCCACTGCCCGTTCCTTCGTCTCCCCCTGCGCCAGTCGCCTGTCCAGATGGATGCGGCACTCTTCGGGCACCGAACAGACTGAGGGGGCTCTCGATTCCACTTTGCTCACGGTGACCGTCCCCTTGCGCAGGGGTGGAACAGCTTTGAGTGTCGAGTTGAGTTTCTCTACTGCGGTGATGATCGGCGCCATCTTATAGATGGCGTTCTCGCCCCGCTCGGGAGCGCTCCCGTGGCTCGCGACGCCTCTCGTCTCCACCTCCATCTGTATCTTGCCTTTCTGCCCGCGCGCGATTTTCAGAGCGCTCGGCTCAGTCAATACCACGGCATGCGGCTTCAGCCCTTCCGTTTCAATAAGGTGGCGCCAGGAGAGACCCTCGCAGTCTTCTTCCTGGACGGTGATCACCAGATATACGGTACAGCCCTCGGCGGGAGCCCACCTCTTGATCAAACTCGCCGCAGCGAGGAGGCTGGCAATGGCTCCCTTTTGATCGCAGGCACCGCGGCCGTAGATGAAATCTCCATCCTGTTGTCCCCCGTACGGCGGATGGGCCCATTCGCCCCCGTCAGTGACATCGACGACATCGACGTGGGCATCAAAGGCGATGATGGATGGGCCGCTGCCGATCCGCCCGATGAGGTTTCCCATGGCATCCACCCTGACCTCATCAAAGCCGACTGTCCTCATTTTATCCGCGATATATTCTATCGCCGCCGCCTCGCCGCAGCTCGGGCTTCGTATCTGGATCAGCTCGCTCAGCGTTCGTGCAATGTCGTCCTCGAGACCGCGAGCGCAGCGGAGTATTTTTTCTGAATCAATTCCCATGGTGGATAATACCCCCGTCGCCGCGTGTACGCCGAGAGGCGGGACACCATTCGGGTGATTACGACTTCTTCTGAACAAAAAGCGGGATGATTTTCTGCTCGGATACCTTCACGAGGCCCTTGTCGGTGAGCTTCAACTCGGGGATGACCGGCAGCGCGAGGAAGGAGAGCATCATGAACGGATCGTCGAGCGTGCAGCCCATGGTGTGCGTCACCCTGATCAGATTCTTGATCTCCTCCTTGACCTCCTCGACCGACTTGGTGGACATGAGACCCGCAATCGGCAGGGCGAGGCTCGCCACCAGCTTCCCCTCGACCACGACCGTGAACCCGCCCTGCAGCTTCCTGATCTTGACCACCGCCTCCATGATGTCGGCATCGTTCGTGCCGACCGCGATGATGTTGTGAGAATCATGGGCGACCGAGGACGCGATCGCGCCATTCGTGAGGCCGAATCCGCGGACGAGCCCCAGGCCGATGTGTGAGGAGGCGTGGTGCCGCTCCACGACCACGAGCTTGAGGATGTCCCGCTCAGTGTCGGCGATCACCTTGCCGCCGATCACCTTCGGCTTGAGCAGCTCCTGCCTGGTGATGAGCTGGTGCGGTATCAATCCGATCACACGGCACCTGCCCCTCCGCGCAGGGATCTCAAAATATTCGGGCTTGAGCCATTGGATATTGATCGATCCCCTCAGTGACTCTGCCGGGCGTATGGCGGCGATAATCTGAGGCAGCAGCTCCCCCTCCTTCGCCACGAGCGCGCCGTTTTTGAACACCATCTCGACGTTGAAATTCTCAAAATTATCGAGCACCACGATATCCGCGGTCTTCCCGGGAGCGATCGCCCCCAGATCCTCCAGCCCGTAGTGCCTCGCGGCGTTGATCGTGCACAGCCTGATGGCCGAGACCGGGTCCAGCCCCAAGCGCACCGCCTTCTTGATCAGGGCGTTCATATGCCCCTCGTCAACGAGATCCTGCGGATGCCGGTCATCCGTGCACAGCGCAAATTGGTAGATGGTCTGGGGGGTGACGAGGGGGAGCAGCGCCTCCATGTTCTTTGCCAGCCCCCCTTCCCGTATCATGATCATCATCCCCAGCCGCAGCTTCTCCATCGCCTCCTCGGGCGTTGCACATTCATGATCGGAGCTGATCCGCATGGCGGCGTAGGCGCAGAGATCCTTGCCGCTGAGCCCGGGGGCGTGGCCATCGATGATCTTCCTCCCCGCGATCTTGATCTTGTCCAGGATGTTCGGGTTGCCCTTCAGCACTCCGTGGTAATCCATCACCTCGGCGAGCCCGAGTATCCAGTCCTGATTGAGGAAGAAAAATATATCAGTCGCCCGGAGCTCGGAGCCGGAGGTCTCCAGGTGCGAGGAGGGGACGCAGGCGGGGATCATCACGAACACATTGAGCGGATTGTACTTGCTCGACTTGAGCATATAGTTGACGCCGTCGAGCCCCATGACGTTGGCGATCTCGTGCGGGTCGCTCACCACCGAGGTGGTGCCGAGCGGGACGACCACCTTTGCGAACTCCGGCACGGTCACCATCGAGCTCTCGAGGTGGATGTGGCTGTCGATGAAACCCGGCGCCACGATTGTGCCCTTGAGATCGTACTCCTTGACCCCGCTGTAGTCGCCGAGGCCGATCACCCTGTCCTCGAGGATCGCGACATCCGCCTCGTATATCTCCCCCGAGTAGACGTTCACGACCCGGCCGTTTTTGAGGACGATATCGGCCCTGCTCTTGCCGCGGGCAACCTTTATCATCTTCTCGAAATTCGACATACACGCCCCTAGAAATGCTGATATTGTAGCAATTAGAAACAGCTGCAACAAGCGTCAAAACTGCTGGAATTCCCCCATTTTCGATGCGAACCTTCAATGTCTCACCACGGAGGACACGGAGAAGCATGGAGGACACTGAGGATGAGCATTCATAGCCTTCTGGCTTTCTCTATGATACGTAATCTCCGTGCCCTCTGTGTATCTCCGTGATCTCCGTGGTGAACTATTATTTCCGGCATTTGTATGAGACATGGGTAATTTCATTCAGGGATTTTTGTATCTCGTTGCTGATAAGGATATTCCGTGATTCCGCCTTGCTTTTTTGGGGAATGTCCAGCTAAAACCGCCGGCTGAATGCGCAGTCGCTATTGCCCATTTTCTGTGGGTTGTCCTATAATGGACAGGGAGCTATGCCATGAACAGCAGATGCAGCCTCACACCACAATGCGATCCTATTTCAAGGCATGAAATTAGCGTGTCAGCGATCGCGTGTTTGCTCATGAATATTTTGTTTTTCTCGCGATTCATTTTCTGCCCTTCGCGGATGCCCTACTGGTTGCATTCCGATGCAATCCGGCTGTTCATCACATGGAAACATTTTACCCGAGCATCCCTTCTGGCCACCGGTAAACTCCCGCTCTGGTTGCCGTACGTCTGGTCAGGATCAACATTCGTGGGCGATATAATATCGCAGCTCTTTTACCCTTTGAATATTCCATTCCTATTTATCCGCTCGGAACTATTTTTCTCCTATTATATGCTGCTGCATGTGGCGCTCGCGGGCTTCTTCATATACTGCTACGCACGGGTGATCGGGCTACCAGTATTACCCGCTTCCCTCAGTGCAATTCTCTATATGTACGGAGGGATCACTGCTGTTCTCTACCACTTTCAGCGCATTGATTGGATTGTGTGCTGGCTACCTGCCCTATTTCTCTCCTTAGAGATGCTTGCGCAGAAAAAAAACCTCACCTGGGCTATCATCTCGGGGATAATCACCGCCATCTTTTTCCTGGGGGCCCATCCTCAGATATTTTTCTTCGCCTTTGTCTGCGCGGCTGCGTATTTCCTGTTCCAAGCGCTCGCTGAACGGAGCGAGATGTTTAAGGTACTCGGACTGGGGTGTCTTGCATGCGTGATCTTTGTTGGACTCGCTGCCATAGGCCTTCTCCCATCGCTGGAGGCAGCGGCATATTCATCACGCAGGGGTGGCATTTCGCTCTTCCATGCTGCGGAAAATCCGATTTCCCCCTCATCAATCTCTTCATTCTTCCTCACCGGCTTCGGCCGAGGTGATTTCACCTGCCATGAAGGCCCGATCGCTCTATTCCTGGTCGTCGCCGCGCTCATCGGCCCTCGGAGTCGGTGCAAATCTTTCTTCATCGCCACCGCTGCGTTTTCTCTTCTCCTCGCGCTTGGGAGATATACTCCCCTCTATGCCGTGCTCTTTAAGGTTCTCCCGGGGATGAAACTGTTCAGGGGCCCCACGCGAATACTAGTTCTTTTTGGCTTCGCAATCCCCATGCTCGCGGCCTACGGTCTCCGAGATCTTACGGCAACGGTTCAATCCCCCCGTGCGCGCGACCGGATGAAACATTTCGCGCTCATTGTCCTGATGTGCGCTGCAGGATTTATGCTACTCGTGACGTTGCTCATCCGCTCAGGGCAGGGGTTACTCATGTGGTTAGTAGAACAGATCTACGCGACCCAGCATTTCACCCTGCTGTTTGAGGCGCATCGCGCGCAGATCATTGCTCTTTTTCATGAGGCCAATGCCGCAAGCCGCATCATCCTCGCCATGATAGGCATATCGGGTATCATCCTCTATCTTTTGCTCAGTCTCCGCGTCAAAAGAACGGGATATATCGCCGGTACGATCGTTGCGCTCACCCTTGCTGAAGCATGGTGTTTTTCACTCCCCTCACTCATGAGTATTGATCCCTCGCTCCTCTATCGCACAAACGCGCTCACTGAGTTTTTGAAAGGTTCCGAAGGGACTTTTCGCGTTCTCAATATGGGGGAGAAATGCATACTTCCTCAGTATCTTGCAGTCCCTTATCAGATCGAGCTTGCTGATGGATATAATTCTATGATGACTATGGCCTATCTGATCTATACCAACAGGATTGGCAGCCTAGACCGGCTGGGCCCTATGACCAAGCTCCCCCTCAGCGAGCTTCAGGTCGACCGGATCATGCGGACTGCACTCCTTGGCCTCCTCAATGTCCGCTACCTGCTTACTGAGGAAAAAGTTTCTGACACCCGATTCCGCGAGGCGCGTGAGTTTCTGAATGTCCCTGTATACCGGCAGGGTGAGGGGATCGTTGATATCCCACGGGTAATTGTCTACGAGAACAGATCATGGCTCCCGCGGGCATTTCTCGTTCCCGATACGATCGGCTGCAGTACAGATGAGGAGTGTCTTGAACTCCTCGACCAGATCGATCCGCGAACCACCCTGGTCGTGAACGGCGGTAAAACATCGCGCGGCGGCGCAAGGGGAAAGGTTGCGATCAGCTATCGGACGCCGAACCAGCTCGTCATTGACGTCAGCGCGGATGGGCCCACAAATTTGTTCCTGAGTGAGATGTGGTATCCCGGATGGGAGGCGATGGACAACGGACGGCCGGCCCACATCGGCCGCGCAAACTACCTTTTCCGCTATCTCCCCCTCGAGCCTGGAAATCACAGGATCGAGATGTGCTTTAAACCGCGCACCTTCCTGCGAGGGAGGGCGATCAGCCTCATTACCATTGCCTTGATCGCAGCTTACCTTTTGGGGCGCAGAAAATTACAGATGCAAAGGAATAGATACCCTGCCCCTGCAATTTCAGTCTGATGCAGGCGTGTTACGAATTGGCTTTCTGGAACTCCAGGAGGAACTCCGCCAGCGCCTTCACCCCCTTGAGCGGCATGGCGTTGTAGAGGGAGGCGCGCATTCCGCCCACGCTCCGGTGTCCTTTCAGGCCTATGAACCCCTTCGCCTTAGCTTCAGCGACGCACTTTTCCTCGAGCTGCTCGGTCGGGAGCCTGAACGTGACGTTCATGCGGGAGCGAGAATCAAGGCGGACGACGCCCTTATAGAAACCGTTTGAACTGTCAATGAGCTTGTAGAGGAGTTTCGATTTCTTCTTGTTCAGCTTTTCGATATAACTGAGGCCGCCCTTCTCCTTGAGGTCCCTCAGGGCGAGCATTGACAGGTAGATGGCGAAACAGGGGGGCGTGTTGTGCATGGAGCCCTTGTCGACGTGCGTCGCGTAGGAGACCATCGTCGGGAGTTTCTTCGCGCGCACCCGCTCCACCAGATCGTTCCTGATGATCACGACCGTCACCCCCGCGGGGCCGAGGTTCTTCTGCGCCCCGCCATAAAGCAGGCCTATCTTGGTCCAGTCAATGGGGTGGCTCAGGAAATCCGATGACGCATCCACCACGAGGGGGACAATATTGCCCGGGTCGGGAAACTCGATCCATTCGATGCCGCCGATCGTCTCGTTGGAGGTGATGTGGAGATATGAGGCATTCGGGACCATTTCGAATTTTCTGGGGATGTAAAAGAAATTGGCATCCTCTGAGGAGGCCACAACCTTGACCTCTCCAAAGAACTTTGCCTCCTTTATCGCCGCGGACGCCCATGAGCCGGTGTTGACGTAGGCCATCGGTTTTCCCTCAAGCGCCAGATTCCAGGGGACATGGAAGAACTGCGTCGATGCCCCGCCCTGGAGCCACAACACGTGAAAATGTGCGGGGAGCGCATAGATTTCCTTGATGAGCGCGGTCGCCTCGTCAATCACCGCCTGAAAATCCTTGGCCCGGTGGCTTATTTCACACACCGACATTCCCGTTCCTCTGAAATCGAGGAGTTCTTTCTTTGCTTCTTTCAACGCCGCGAGGGGCAGCGTCGCAGGCCCCGCATAGAAGTTATATACTCTCTTTCCCATCCTCCACCTCCATCTTAGTTACTACGCACGAAAAATGATGCTGTATGATACAACAAAAGAGCACATCCGTCCAGAATGAGTTTTTTTAGAATGAGTTTTTTTTAGGAGTTTCCCCATTTTCCCCGACTCTCTCATCGCGAGGATGCCGACCCCGGTTCTCACCGGGGGAGGTGGCCGCGGCAATCTCAACTATGACCGCGCGGTTCTTGGATTGATTTTTTCTCAACAACTCGCGGCGGGAGGTATTGCGGCATTGGTTTATTGTTGTCAAGGCGGATTGGTTGGATGAAAAGCCGCAAACAGATTCTCAAGAAGGATAGAGCTAATACCTGATAGCGCGACTATGTGCGGAAGATCAGTCCGCTAAATAGTGGGAGGGGCCGGATAATTAGATGGCGCTTCCTTCGCGGCGGACGAGCTCGTGGAAGGCGCCCGTGAGGCGTTTGGTGAGCTTCCCGGGCTTGCCATTGCCGATGGGGCGGCCATCAACTTTCACCACGGGGATCACCTCGGCGGCGGTGCCGGTGAGGAAACATTCGTCGGCGTTAAAAACGTCGTGTCGGGTGAAGATATCCTCAATAACCACGATGCCGAACCGGCGGGCGAGCTTGATTATCTCATCTCTGGTGATGCCCTCGAGGAGGCCTATGTAGAGCGGCGGCGTTTTTATGATGCCCTTTTTCACAATAAAGATATTGTCGCCGGTGCACTCCGCCACGTAGCCCTGGGAATTGAGCATGATCGCTTCGTGGACTCCGGAGTTGATCGCCTCGATTTTCGCCAGGATGTTATTGAGATAATTCATCGATTTAATTCTTGGATTGACCGCCTCAGCCAGATTCCGCTGAGTGGGCACTGTGATCACGATCAACCCGTTCTCATAAAACGTCTTGGGATAGAGCACAATCTTGTCAGCGATGATGATGACCTGAGGGGTATTACAGTTGAAGGGATTCAGGCCCAGCGTCCCGACGCCCCGTGTGACCACGAGCCGTATGTATGCATCCTTGAGTCCGTTCACCTTGACGGTGTGCACCACGTCTTCCATGAGCTTCTCCCTGCTGAGAGGGATTTTCAGCATGATGGTCTTCGCGCTCTCAAAGAGCCGGTCAATGTGCTCCTTGAGCTTGAACACCCTGCCCCCGTATGCCCTGATCCCCTCGAATACACCATCCCCGTAGAGAAACCCATGGTCGTAGACGGAGATTGTCGCGTCCTCTTTTGAATGAAATTTCCCGTTGATGTAGATTTTCATCATCTCTCCCCGGCCCTCACTGTCAGCGACGCTTTCAAAACATTACTCAAAACACCCGCCCCTGTCAACACACTATTTCCCAGGACTTTCCCTGCTTTTAGAAAAAAGTGGATTTCCACCACGGAGACACAGAGAGCAGGGAGAAACTCAAAACTTAACCGCGGATTGCGCTGATTATCCGGATTAATTATAACCACAGATAAACACGGATTATTCTTGTTCCAAAAACCAGAAACGAGAAACTGTTGTTGCTGTTTTAAATATCTCTGTGTCCTCCGCGCCTCCGTGGTAGATTATACGATAAAGCATAGAGATGATATTTTATCTATTACACTTTCGGGTCTCTGCATTCATTTGCTAGCGCGTATGTGGCATTTTCTGATGAGCTAGTTTTGGTGGATGCCCAGACTATTCCCAGCTTCCATGACTGGATCACTCGCCCCTTACCTATTTTTTCCTGAAATGATATACCACGAAATTCTTCAATTCCTGGCACTCTCTCGTGATCTGGTAAGCCGGAAACATGCGCGGGTCTATTCTGATTCCCCGCTTACTGCTCGCATAGTCAATAAAGTGAAAGTTGTCGTAGCCTGCTCTGATCCTATCGGTTACTGTTTTGAAATGCCCATACGTGACATCATAGAATTGCAGATCGCGAGAAATAAAGGGCTCAGGGCTGACGATGACGGGGACATCCTTATCCAAGCATTCATAGAGGACATCGCTGCGCACCAGGTGGTGGCTCGCCTCTATCAGGGTTCCCAGCCTGAAGAGAAGGCAGTTGCCGCCCGTACGCGCGAACGGGATGAAGAAATTGACACATAAGTAAAACATATTGATGCAGCAGTACATGGCGAGGACTGCTGCAGCGGTCTTTTTATAGTGGCAGGATAGTTCATGGATCCCGAGGCCGGTGATCAGCGCCACACCGAAAAGCGCGCCCAGGAAATACCTGATCGCGGTGTACTTGATCACGGTGAAGGGAAGCAGGTACAGGAACAGAGTGAATAGCAGCAGTGCGCGGTAGAGTCGCTGTCGCCGAAGTGCGATGAGCAGAGACGCTGATCCGATGAAAATGATGCTGTTGAACGGCATGACCGGATACGCGACGCACCCCGCGTTCCTGAGATAGATCACCGCCCCATTGATCATGCCGCCGAAGTACGGGAGGAACATGCGCGCATCGCCGAACGCCCGCAGGAGATTATTGAAGGGCTCCAGATATACCCGCGTATCAGAACACAACGAGTAGATCAGCCTCGGGGAGAAACCGATTGCGCATCCGGCCCCCACGAGCAACACGCTACGAATGCCCGCCCAATTCTTCTTCCCGCAGGCGAGCCAGGAAATAAGCGCCGAAAGGCCGATGGCCGCGGCAAGCTGGTTCTCATAGCACCCAAGGCCGAGAATGATTCCACCCGAGACATATGACATGGTCGTTCCTCGGGTAAAACAATAGAGACACGCTGCGATCACGGTGCAGTACCAGCTATCAATATCCCGCAACACAAACCAAGGAGATACGGAGATTACCAGGGCGGTCCACACGCCCGCCGTGATACTGAACAGGCGCCGGACGGAGAGGAATACAAAAAGTATCGCAAGAGGGTTGAATATCGCGAAGGGGATCTCCAGTGTGAGGCGGTGTACTCCCCGATGAGGAAAGAAAGGCTTATCAGATATATTCTCAGGGTTCCGGTGTAGGGCGTCGTCCCCTTGAGACTTAAGGCGCCCCCATGGATGATCTGATGCGCAACGATCCCCACATCCGCCTTGTCCGAATCCAGGCCGGGCATCCAGGGGACCAGGAGAGTCTGCAGGAGAGGAATGCAGACGAGGAGCGCGATGAGCCATGTGCGCCACTGCTCGTACAGCAGTTTATGCATGCCCCTTCCTCCTGATGACAGCGACAAGATAATAGGCCGCGATCAGCACAACGGTTGCACCGCTCACTGCCGCGCCCCGCCTGAACGAGGACGGCTCATAGGTAAAGCGCACCTCGTGGGTTCCTCTCCTCATGGGGACACCGCGGAATGCCCAGTCTGCCCGCAGAATGCGCCCAGGGCTTCCGTCCACCGTTACCTTCCAGCCTGGATAATACGTGTCGCTGAGGACCAGAATACCCGGGGCTTCCATGCGGCACCGCACCTCCACCGTGCCAGGGGCATATTTCATAATCTCTGCATCCGAGGCGGGAGATGAGGCGGGTACGGCGATCCCGGGATCTTCATCGAGGATAACCTGCGTACGCGGATCATACTCCCGACGCCGCATCAGCTCAGCTGCTATATTATAATCACTGGCAACCATGAAGCGATGGACGACCCGCGCCCTCGGCAGGACCGTGCGGTTTTCATATATCTTCACATACCCATTGAAATACCTGAGCAGGTAGTTCGGGTTGGGCACTGCTGCCGATAAGGGGAGAACAAGGTATTTAATATTCGCGCACGAAGCCATCCGGGATGAATATTCCCGCCGCATGAGCTTTTCCGCTTCCTCTGAAGAAATCCCGAATGAATCTATGAATTCCTTGTAGCATGCCACCAAATTCGCCTCATAGCCTTCGAAAGAAAATATCCGGTCATTCATGTTCTGATTGACGCCGGGCTTGGAAACGATGATGTCCCTCAGGACACGATAATACGAGCCGTCGCTTTTGAAAAAGTTCACCACATCCCTCGGCCACCAGCACGAAGATACCGGACTGGTGATGACATATCTCCCGTTGAAGCCCCAGAGGTCCGCGAGTGTCAATCCCATGATAAGTACCCACAGGGGCACCTGACGCACGGGCCGCCTCATTCTGAATAACATCAGCGCCAGCGCACACGCAACCAATAGGACCTGCTGATTGAGGGATCGTGTGAAGGAAAATAGATCGCCCCCCCCGCGCGGCGACGATTCTGCCCTGACAAAGAGTAATGTCTTGCAATAGAGGAGGAGATCACCACAATACGATCGCACATGCGATGAGGCGACATACGCCGCAGCCAGAATAATGAGCGCCGTGAGAATAAACGCCCGCACAACACCATGTGCCTTGCGCGCCTTAGCGGGCGGAAGCGATTCCGCAAGGAACACACGGCATCCGATGCCGGCGAGGAAGGCGAAGCAGTAGGCTGTCACGAAAAAAGCCTTGGCGTTGCCCCTGATGAGGCTGAAACCGGGCATATATGCGTACAGGAACTTAAGCACAGGCGTGTACCCCCCGAGCGCGATGGCGAGAGAAGCGGCGCCCATAAGCGTCACAATACAGGTATATCTGTCGCGCCTGTACAGCAGCGCAAGCAGCGCACACAGCAGCGGGAGAATGCCCATATACGCCTCACCCTCCCAAAGAAATATCCTGCCCTGGTGCGGGACGCTGATAAAGTCCCCAAACAGGTCGGGCACCAGCATCGTCGCCAGTTGTTCAGGCGGTAGTGACGCCCCCGCAGCTTCCCCGTATGTCATCGCCCGCCTCGCGGAATGTAAGATGAATTCGAGCGAGGGGAGCATCTGCACGGCCGCAAGCCCGAAGGCGATCGCCACAATCACTGCGCCGCCCGCAACAAGGGGGAGCACCCCCCGAATCCCTCCGCCATCTCTGACATATACGAACAACCTGCTTATGAAGTAGAGCGCGGCCATGATGCCGCTATAGAGGACAAGTTGCGGGTAACCGGCCGTTATCTGCGCGGCAAAGGCGAAACCGCACAGGGAGAAATACAGAATCCTCCTCGTCCGCAGGCCCTTTTCAATCGTGAGCAGCTCCAATGGGAACCAGGCCATGGCGCAGATCAGCGAGAGGTGGCCTGCAAAAATGCGGAGCATCAGCTGGGCTGAAAACATAAACGTTACCGCAGCAAAAAGCGACGAGAGCCGATCACCAACAATGACGCGCATATAGGCATAGGTAAAAACGCCGCATAATGCAACATGAAGGACAATACTGTAGTTGAGTGCGAGATGGACCGGCAGGACAAGGAAGATCCAATTGGGCGGATAGAAAAGCCCGGAATACCAGTTGGCCAGGAAGGGACTGCCGCAAAAGCAATACGGATTCCACAAAGGAATAATTCCCTGCCGGAGCATGCCGAAGCCGAAGAGCCTCCACGGATACCACTGGTTTGTCAGATCCACCAGTATCGGGCTGCCCAGCACCACAGGCAATGAGGCAAAGATCACTTTTTTGAAGAATAGTACCGCCAGTGTGAAGATAAATAGCACTGCGAGAGTATCGCACGGCACTCCCCGCGCGGGAGGGCTATCTGACGCATCACCGTTGCCATCGTTTCTCATGTTGATCCTTTCTTAAGCAGCTCTTTCAGAATAATAATAAATGCGGAGAGCACTATCGGGATCAGCTCAGCATATATCCTGAGCTCCCACATGTTGCCCACAAGAAACATGAAGGCGAAGAACACCGGAATCACCGCGACCGTCCTCCGCAAAAAATAATCGGGTATGTGCCGCCAGTAGATCAGCACGGGGATCCAGAGGTAGCAGAGGTTGCTGAGAAGTAGCGGATAGGCGCGTGGCTGGGTGAGAATATCAATGTTGCTTCTGATATTCCAGAGACAGAGGGCATCTCCAGGATTGGACAGGTATACCAGATACAGCCAGCGCTTGATCGCGCACCAGATAAGAAGCTGGGCGAGGACATGGAGTGACAGGCTGCTCCACTTTTCCCTTCCCACTGCGACAGAAAAGTATATCACAGTCAGGAAACAGCTTGTCTCCCTGTTGAAGGTGGATATGATAAACAGCGGGTAGAATAACAGCCAGTTCTTTCTGTAGATGACTATGAGGCCGAGCGTAAAGAACAGGATCGAGGGGATATCGTACGGATACCTCAGCGCGAGGACGCGGTCAAGGATCAGGTTATACGGCAGGGCTAAGAATACAGACATGGAGAGGATGCCAGCGATTCGTCGTTCCATGAAGAAGCGTAAATACGCGCGGAAGGCGAGGACGAGAAGGAATGTGGAGCCACACTGGATCCAGAAAAGGAGCGACCGCGCGCTCACAAGCTCCTTCCCCGCGACGCGTATACCAGTAAGGGTCCTTACAAGCCAGGGAATGAGCATCCTGTACTGGAACGGAGTTGCCGCTGAGCCTTTGATGAGGGCATCCCATGGAGCACCCCTATACTCATAGTTAAGTTCGAACCAGAGGGACGTAAAGTAGTACGACGCGAGCGCTACCAGTACGAGATACGCTATGGTAACGGCCACTCTCAATTTCATCTCATCACCCTGTATACGATCACGGGGTTGTTGCGCCGTGCCGCCTCGGGATAATTTCCCTCGGCGTGGAGCGGTTTCAGACTGGGGGGTGGATCGCCGGCGGATTGGAAGCTCCTGAACTGGAGCGAGAGCGGCGACTCGACAATATAGCCGATCCCCTGTTCCCTCACATACGAAAAGATCTTCCCCTCCCTCACCGCCCTGAATGCCGAGCCATTGACCACCCCATCGAGGTTGATGACCCTCTGCGGGCAGTAGTATGCGAGGATGCCGGAGTTGAATGAGCCGATCCTCGCCTCTTTCGGAACATGCTCCTTCACCCAGATTGCAGCCCTATACATGTCAATCTGCCAGCCCCGTATCCCACTTCTCCACCAGGCAAGGGTCCGGTAGCAAAACAGAGAAATCGCGCACAAAAGGAATATGCTCCACAACCGGCCCCTCAGAAGACAGGCATGGCCTGAGCGGAGCCACTCGTCCAGGATATCGAAGAAGCATCCGGCGAGAATACACGCGACAAAGACTATAGAGTAATAATACCAGTCCTGGCTGTACCAGAGATACGTGCAGTAGAGAAGCATCATGAGCAACCCGTAGCAAAAAAGGAAATTGAAGGATGAGATTCGCTTCAGCCAATCCCGGACAAGCTGCCTGTTTCGTGTGGCTGCCATAATCAACGCGAAGACGCATAATAGCAGTAGCGCGGAGAGCGCCGGTGTACTCGCACCGCACAGCACCATGACGCTCCTGAACGCCGCCTGCATATTTGAAAGCACATTCGCCAGCCACCCCATCCCGTAGGGCACTGCTCCCGCATCTCTGTACTGGGCCCAGAACAGAACGTGCTGCTGCTGGTAGATCGCCTTCCCGCTCATCTGAAAGATAAAACCGGTCCTCAGATACGACCAGACAAACCACGGGAGAACCACCAGGATACATCCGATGCCGTACGAAAAAGCCTGGAGGAATCGCACAGAGATCGCCACGGCGGTTCTCCTCGTGCTGACAAGGCTGTCAGTAAATACGATTGCCGCGAGCAGCGCCCCGTCTATGCGCGCGAGGACACCCCCCCCCATCAGGATGCCCAGCGATACCCATCGCGAGAGCAGAGCGGCGGAATCGGGCCCACGCATCCTGAGCCGGAGATAGCAATATGAGGCGGCGCCCAGCAGGAAGACAAAAAGCGGCGCCTCAACGCCCGCGAGCGCGACCAGGATCGTGTAGGGGCAGCACAGCCATATGACCGCAGCGAGAAGCGAAGGGATCTCTCCACACGCAAATCTCAGGATTCTGTACATGAACCACGCCGAGAGCACGGAGAAGAGAGTCAGAAGTGAAAGCGACCACTGAAGCACATCATCATCAAGGGCGTGAATCTTAAAAAGAGGCACGAGGATGATCGCCCAGAGCGGATGAAATCCGTTCGTCACATTTTCCCTGTCCGCAGTGGCGCCGTCGCCCCGGGCGATATTCCTGGCGATGGAGAGGTAGTAGAACATATCATCAGATGCGACCCGCGGGATCAGCACCTCCGGAGGCTGGAAGCAGAGAAAGAGCCTCAGGACGAGAGCGGCGAGCATGAAAAAGACCAGCACCTTGTCAATTCTCATGGCGTTATCCACAGCTTATCCACAATATCTGGTGATACTGAATCTGATCTATTCACCAACCACTAGTAGTGTGCCAACCCGCAGGCAGGCGATGTTCATTCCTTCAACGTTTTTAACCGCGGATGTGCGCGGATAACCACGGATTAAAAGCTAGAGAAACCAATTCTTACATTGTGTTATCCGCGAAGATCCGCGGCTCCCTGTTTCCCCGTCTCAATCCGCTCAATCCGCAGAATCCGCGGTTACGTATTGTTTTTTCATAAATAAATTAAGTTACATCTGCCCCGCGAAGGGTTGGCCGATTCCCTTCTCCAGCCACCTGATCTTTGCCTGTATGTCTTTCCCTTCTGGCATGATCCGCGCGGCGGCGCGGTACTCCTGGAGGGCGAGCGGAAAGTATGCCCTCCCCAGCCGCGTGTAGCAGTGGCCCAGCATGAGGTGCGCATTGAGGTTGTAGGCCTCGTCATGCAGGCTTCGTTTGAGCTCCTCCATCACCGCGCCTGCGGTCATCGGGTCGGCCAGGTACGCATCGAGGTAATCGAACCCCGTCGCGCCCGGGCGGATGTAGCGGTAGCCGTACGTCCGTATCAGGGCGGCGTGCTCAGGGATGTTCCTCACGTAGACCATGGCCCTGTCGTCGAAGAAGACGAGTTTCCAGTCAGTACTTTCGTCGAGGTAGCGGGTCGTGTAGTTCGGCTCCCTGTCTATGATCGCACAGGCGAGGTGATATTTCTTCACATAATCATTCCACACGTCGGGGTGCCAGTAGAACATGTAGGTCTTCAGGAATTCGGTGCCGTACATCTCAACCCTCCCGTCCACAAAGACCTTCTCGCCGGGGTAGAGACGCCATATCAAATAACCGCCGATGCCATACGAGTTGAACATCGGCCCCCTCACGCCGTGCGTGACAATAAAATCAACTGCCTGAACGGGGACGAGCTTTTTGTTCACGCCGAACCCGAACTCGTAGTCGCTCTTGAATTTCCCCACGTCCTTGGAGAGGTACCAGAGCGTGAACAGCGACACCCCCAGCGCGAAGACGGAGTAGATCCACCTCTCGTGCCTCCCCCACCACTCATCGCCCACCCGCGGATCGACGATGCGCTGCGCGCGGGATGCGATGATCGGGACTGATGCAATGGCGAAAAAAGGCAGGCTGCGCGGGGCATCCACCGACATGTACCCGAAGGCCAGAAAGAGGGCGAGCTCTGAAAAGTCAACCCTTCTGATAAACCGGATCATGAGAAACGCACCGAGAAAAAGAAACAGGCCGTGCAAACTCAGGAGCTCTTTCGCCTCCATGTGGCGCCACTCGACGATGTGGCGGAACACGGGATCCCTGCTCATGAGGAAATAGAAGACGGTGCGGTAGGTATTGGGGTTCACAAACGAGAGGCCGAACGCCGCGAGGGCGGAGAGAGCGAGCGCTCCCACATCCGTTTTTGTGCGGGGGGCATTGCCCGCGCTGAACAAATAATTCAAAACCTCACCGGCGGTGAAGCACACGAGGAGGATCAGGCCGATCACCGACCCGCCGCCGTAGAGGTTTGTCCAGAGGAGCTGCAGGAAGGGGAGGACAAAGAGCTGCCGTGCCGATCCCCCGCGCTTCCACCGGTAGAAGAGGAAGAGATAGAGCGCCATGAAAAAGAACGAGAACGTCTCCGGTCTCACATAAAAGCGCGAGCGGCTCGCATAGACCGCGAGGATCGTGAGGGTTGCCGTCAGGAGAGGACTCGCCCGCGTGGAAAGGGCCGCCGCGAACACCATCCAGAATGAGAGCGCCATGACGAGCGCATTGAGCACGATCAGCCCCGGCGTTCCGACGATGCAATAGAGCGCATAGCCGATCACGTCCGAGAGCCAGTAGTGGGCGACCCATGGCCTCGTGGCGGTATAGGAAAAGACATCTTTGTGCGGTATCGCGCGCTGGGAGATGATGTACTTTCCGGTGGCGAGATGCCACCAGTAATCATGCTCGGTGATGTCGAACGCGCTGAGGCAGAAGGTGGCGAGGAGGAGGATGGCGGCAAGCGGCGCGACCGCCGATTTTTCACCCGCGCACCAGAAGGCCACGGGCATGCCCGTGGATGAATGGAGACTTGGGCCGTCAGGCCTTCGGTGCGGGGCTCCACGCATCTCGTTCATAGCGGCAACTCCAGCCTCTGTTTCGGATCAATTCCCCGCGCCCGCTCCCACAGTTCCATGGCCTTGTCCACCCGCTGTGTAGAGAGATAGTATATCCCCATGTTCGAGAGGGCCGGCGCATACTCCGGATATCTGTCCAGCACTTTCTGGAACTCCTCGCGGGCCGCCTCGTGATTGCCCCGCTTGAGCGCGGAGCGGCCCCTCCCGAGACATCCCTGGATCCAATCGTACTGCGGCAGGCCGATGAGCATGCCCAGGAACTGCTCCTTCTCCGATACTCCATATCGCTTCAGAATATACATATTATAACGTGGGACAGGGCTTCCATCGCGCTCCTGCGCGGCGAGGAACTCCCGTGCGGCGCCCTCCCGATCGCCTCTCGATGCGTATGCAATGCCCAGTGCATTCCTCAACCCCCAGGCCGCGCGATGCCGCCTCAGGCCGTCCCGCAGCAGCGCGAGGGCCTCATCCCTTTTCCCCTGCCGTTCCAGTATCCCCGCGAGACGGACCCTCCCCTCCGCCGAATCATGCCGCTCAAGCATGAGCGCGGCCGTGAGGTACGACACCGCCTTATCCTTTATCCCCAGCCTGTCACAGAGGATGCCCAGTTTCATGTGGGTGTGCACGTCGTACGGTTTGAGCTCGAGGGCCGAGGTATAGGCCCGTATCGCCTCTCTGTAGGAGCCGAGGTGTTCCTCGGCCTCTCCGAGAAGATCGAAGATCTCCGGTTCAGTAATGGAGTATTCAAGCGCCGCGCGGCACCGATCCCTCACCATCACCCAGCCGCCGGCGTAGGACGCGTAGCGCGCCTCCACGTAGAGCCGCTCGCCGGTGAGCGGCCGCACCAGCCGGGGGATGAGCATAACGCAGCCGCCCGCCAGAAGGAGCGCGCAAAGCCACCGCAGGAGCCCCGGTATCGCACGAAGATTGATCAGGACGGCGCGCGTCCCGGCGCCCGATCCCACCAACGCGAGGAGGAGCGCCAGGCTGACCGTGGAGGCGGGAACGCGGAAGGGATAACTGACGATGCTCTGGGCGAGCATGGCCGCGACACCGCCCATCGCCCCCACCGTGATGGCAGTTTCCGCCGGCCCCCCGTTCAGCGAGAGGTTTTTCACCGCCTGGGAGAAGAACCGGAAGAGGAGCCATATGAAGAGCCCAAACCCGATGACGCCGAGCTCCAGCCAGACCGCGAGATACTCGTCGTGCGCGAAGACACCATCATACACCGCCACGGTCTTCCCATCGGTGGGGAACCCCTCCGCGAAGTCGGACGCGATAACCGCCGTGAGGTATTTCGGGATGTATGGCTGGAAGCTGTTCGCACCGAAGCCGATGATCGGACGCTCCCGTATCATCGCGAGGGACGCCCTCCAGTAGAGCATGCGGTATTTCATCCCCGAGTAATCGCTCGCGATCGTGTCCCTGTTCACGTACAGGAATATGGCTCCGATCCCGAGCAGCACCGCGAGGATCGCGGCAGCCCTCCCCACCATCGCGTGCGGTCTGCACCTCGTGCGGGCGAACGACACACAGAGGATGACCGAAACGAGCCAGCCGAGCCAGCCGCCCCACGATACGGTGAAGAGGAGACATACGGTTGACACGATCAGCACGGCGATGAGGAGAAGCGGTGCCGCCCGCCGGCGGGACGCGAAGATGAAACACGAGAGCGCCAGCGGAAACAGGCTTATGATGAAGTCCGCGAGGAAGTTCGGATTAAGCATGGTCGCGTACGTCCGCCTGCCGAGGCCCGTGCCCCAGGGACTCTCGAGGGGGAGGCATCCCGCGTAGTGGACGATCCCGAGTATCGAGATTGTCGAGAGACCGAGCAGGGAGGCGACGATGAGTATCATCCGCGCTCGCTTCTCGCCGAGCACGGAGAGGAGCGTGGCATACAGGAGCGCGAGGAACGAGATCTCACTCAGACGCCTGAGCACGTAGTAATGGGGGGGGCCTGTCCACAGCGAGAGTGCCGACCAGCCGATGAAGAGCGCGAGGGGGAGATTGATCAGATTCCGCCGTGTGACGAGTCTCCCCTCCGCGAGTGACGAGGCGAGGCACAGCCCCGCACCGCCGGTAGCCACGAGGCCGACGAGGACCCACTTGATGAGGCCGTAGGGATCCTTCGGCCACCATGCGAGGGGGACCAGTATGAACAGCAGGGAGATTCCGAGAACAGCGCACCATGCAGATATTCGGGAGGGCGCACCCCCGGTCGTGTCATCGCTCATGCGTCCTTCGTTCCGCATCGCTCCCCGCGACAGCCCATCCGCCCGGCGGAGCTCCCACGCCGAACGACGTCAGCAATACGTAGCTGAATCTGCGCCCGCTCAGGGCGGCGTCCGCGGGCAGATACGCGACCTCCTCTCCCCGCTCGTCCACCATCCCGACGGCTATATAATATTTCCCGGGCCCGAGCGGCGGCGGAAAGAAATTGATCTTCTCGGCGATCACGCTCCCCGGCTTCCACTCGCGCGCGCCCCACGAGCCTCCCAGTGTGTGCCAGCACGGCTCCCCCACTCTCCGCGGCTTCTCGTCCAGGAACACCGCGCCGACGTAGACATCCCCCGCGACCGGCTGCGCCGCGCTCCAGAAGAGCTCGAAGCTCAGCACATCCCCCCGTATCTCCCCCTCCGGGGTGAGCGGTCTGAATCCGAGGAGCTCGATGCCGTTGGCGAACCTTCCGGTATTGGCGATCCCCTTTTCGAGCCCGGCGGGCGCAGTTTTCACAGATGATCCGCGCCTGAGCCCGCTGACCCTGTAGAGAAAGAGCTCACGGGGGAATGAGAGGCGCGCTTCCTCGGGCGTGAGCGCGGGGCTCCACCGGGCGAGATCGAGGTCGGAGAGGAGGAGCTTCTCGGGTGACTTGTCCTCATCCACCACGTCCCCGGCGAGGAAGACGGCGGTCCCCGCTCTCACGGAGCGCTCCAGCTCGCCCCGCATCATTTTATTTCTCCTCGCGAAGAGATCTTTCCCTTTCGACTCCCGGGCGAGTTTCCTCGTGACCAGCTCGGGGTCGTAGATGGTGACCCTGTCCGCGGGTATCGCGTGATCCACGTCGCTGAAAAAGGTCTTCAGCATCCCGTAGACGAGCTTCGACACGATCACCGATCCGGCGGGCATCTGTTCCAGGCTCCGCAGCGAATACACATAGGCGCACTCCTGCCCCCTGAGATTGCAGGAACGGTAGTTGGCCCACACCTGATACACAGGGGTTGCCAGGAGCAGGCCGATGAGTACCCACGCACCTTCCTTTGTTTTTGATTTCAGAAAGAGGTACGCCCTCAGGCCGCCGTACGCCCCCAGGAATGCGACGATATAGAGGGACGGCACCATAAAATTCATCAGATACTCTCTGGCCCTGGGGTTGCTCGGGTCATGGATCGAAATCTCGGGCAGGAGAGAGAACAGAAACAGGAGCAGGAGGAATGGGAGCATCAGATGTTCCCGTGCGCCTGCGTCGTCACCGGTGCGGAGCGCCCGAATGATTTTTTTCACCTCTCCGAGGCTCAGCAGAATGCCGATGATGGAAAATACAAAAAGAGGGAGCCCCAGGTCCCTGAACGCAAAAGTCAGATAGAGCGGCACATTCGGCAGCAGGCGGTTGAGGAAGAACATCTGGCCGCCCGTCCATGTCTTCCCTGTGATATACCAGAAATACCAGGCCGTCGTCCCCATCTCGTGCGGCCCCAGGTAGTTCATCGGGTGGCTGTAGACAGGCCAGTGCGCAAGGCGCAGTGGATAGTAGAGGTAGGGCGTAAAGCCGGCGCAGAAGATTGCCGCGGGGATGAGCATCCGCAGACGAGTTCCCTTCCCGCGAGAGGAGAGCACCACAAGGATAATGACCGGGGGCACAAGGGCGAAGACGGCGAGTATGTTGACCCCGATCCCTATGGCGAGGCAGAGCGCCGCCGCGTACAGCCAGGCGCTCCTCCCTCCCGCGTGCCATTTCACGAGCGCGTACACGCACGCGCCGAGGAGCGCGAGCTGGAGCGCGTGCACCTCCGGTATCTCGCAGTGGCTCCAGAAGACATAGGAGAAGGCGAATGTCAGGCTCACCGCGACCGCCGTGAGGACACCCGCGCTTCCGGCGTTGAGAGGCCACAGCAGCTCCGCACTGGCCAGGAAGAGGAACGAGATTGCCATAGCCCCTGACAGCGCGGAGAGGAGGTTAATATTCCATGAGGGATCTCCGGTGGGGAGATCGGCGAAGAATTTACAGAGGAGGAGGTATAGCGGGTGACCGGGCGGATGATCTATCCCGAGTACACAGGCGGTGATCACATACTCCAAGCCATCCCACGTATTGAACTGGGTCATCGCCCCCCAGTTCGGAGCGAGATTATGGACGTAGACGATGGCAAGCAGTACGAAGAGTGAAACGGCAAGCGTACGCATCGCCACTAACGAGCTTCCTCCCTGCCTCCCGGCCGTGGGGCGACAGCTCCCGGGGGTACCTGAAGCCCAGGGGCGACTCCCTCACCCTTCTGGGCGAGGAGTGACTCCGACATGGCGAGATGCTGGCGCGCCGCAGCGTCCTCGGGGGCTATCGCGAGGACCTCTCTGAACAGGCGGATCGCCTCGCCGTAGTTTCCTCTCCTCAAACTGATGACGCCCAGATTGCCGATCGCAACTGTGTATTTCGGATTATGCGTGCGCGCCTTTTTGAACTGCTGTTCGGCCTTCGCGAGGTTCCCCTGGTTGTAGTAAATCTGGCCCAGCCGGTTGCATGTCTCAGCAGGCTTGTCGACCATTTCCTGCGCGAGGGCAAGGTTCCGCGCCGCGCCTTCGTACCGCGGATCAATCTCGAGTGCTTTCTTGAACTCCCCGATCGCCTCCTTGGTGCGCCCCTCCTCCATATACACCAGGCCGAGATTGTTTAACGCGTGCACATAGCGCGGGTCGATCTTGAGCGCACGCTTGAAGGTCTTGCCCGCCCGGGAGGTATCTCCCCTCTCAAAGAGGATCCGCCCCAGGTTGTTGTAGGCCGCGGGGAATTTGGCATCGATCGCTATCTCTTTTTCGTACTCCGCGACCGTCCTGTCCGCATCCCCCTTCTGGGAATAGAGCATGCCGAGGTTGTAGTGGATCTTGCCCGCTTTAGGATGAGTGGCCGCTATCGTTTCAAACTCTTTGATCGCCTGGTCAATCATCCCTTTCTTCAGGTAGGTCACCGCGAGGAGGTTCCGACCGCCGAGCGAATCCGGATTCGCCTTGAGATAGTTGTAGAGCTCGCTCATGATCTGGAGTTCGACCGGCGGGATCCATGCCTTGAAGCCCGGCTCCGCCGCATTCAGCACCTGGTACTGGTACGCGTCGATGAGCGGCCTGTTCTTCTCTATGTTCCTCAGGAAGACCATGGACTGGAAGTCCCAGTATGCCAGACGCCAGGAAGCCGACTCGTTCAAGCGGGCGATCAGGTCGTAGAGCTTGTTCCCCGTCGAGATGAGAATGAAATTCACCCCATACCTGTCGAGGATACGGCTCCACCCCTCTTTGCCCAGTTCAACCGTTTCATACTCCGCCCAGAACTCGGGCGAATACACGTCAGGCCCCCTCCCGTCCATGAATACAGTGTACCGTGGGAAAAGCTCCCATATGAGATAGCCGCCCCAGTCATAGATATTGAACATCTGTCCGACCGGCGCGCTCGTCGTCACATACTTTACGGCCCCCTCGGGATAGAGCAATCCGCCGTAGCCGAGGCCGAAATCGGGGAGCATGACCGACCAGACGATGAGCACCGCGAGCAGCACCGCGATCGCCACATCAAAGGCACGCTGCCATTTTTTGAAGAACACGAACGCGTCGTTCGGCAGGGCGGAGACAAATTGAGCGAACTCGCGCGCGATGATCGCCGCCGCGCACACGGGGAGCAGCGGCGCGTTCCTCGCCATCGTGACGGAGATGATGCCGAAGACGGTCAGGACGATGGTGTCGGCAGGCTCCATGGTCGAGATGAACATCACGAGCGTGAATACCGCGAGGAGCAGGAAGGCGGCGAATGACGGGAACTGGAATATCGGGAGCGGTTTCGCCTCGGTGATGACAGAGAGGTATGCGGAGTGTTTCGTGATGAGCTCTATGGGCGAGAGGAACCGGTGCCAGGAGATCGGATTGCAGATGAAGGCCACGCACGACGCCGCGAGGATGAGTATGAGGAGGAGCATCTCCCGACCGCCGAGGCGCCTCCAGGAGTTCGCGACCGCCTGTGCGCTCAGGGCCCTCGAGACGAGCTGGCCGACCACGTAGATCAGGAGAATCGCGAGGCCGAGGAATGCGAGCGGATGCATGTTGACCCACACCAGCATGAGGAGGGGGAACACGCAGAGCGGTTTTCTATTCCCCCTGAGGTAGGCGTCGAGCATCATGAGCAGGATCGCGATGAAGAGCAGGCTCAGCAGCTCGGGCCTGAACGCGAGCCTCACCCTGCACGCGAGCGCGGCGAGGACGACTACCGCGATGGAGATGTACCTGTTGCCCGACCGCTTCACGGACAGGACGTAGAGCAGCACGAACGTCGCCGTGAAGAGGGCCGCCTTCGCGAGGGTCATGAGATTCACCCCGCCCATGCGATGGATGAGGTACACGAATATTCCGAAGAGCCACTCCTTGTTATCCCATGCCGCGCCGGTGAAGGAAAAGACGTCATACCGCGGGAACGTGCGCGTCTGGAGAAGGTATTTCCCCACCGCGAGGTGCCACCAGATATCCAAGCCGAGTATGCGCGTCACCGCGAGGCAGAAAATCGCAGCCGCAAGAAGAATGAGGTGAAAATGGTAAAAGTAGAACCTCAACTCCACCCTCTTCTCAGTGTCCATGTAATCTCCTCCTGTCAGAAATTCATCCAGATTCAACCATCTCTGACAACACTGAAAATGTTTCAGAAATGACAAATACCAAAGGACAAATGACAAATATCAAGTTTTGTCATCTGAATCTTGTAATTTGTCATTAGTCGTTTCAGTGCCCTCAGTGGTTCCAACTATTCTGCTTATTGTGAAAACGGGGCAATAGCCCGAAATGGCGGGTCAATGTAGGGGTCGGATTCATCCGACCCGCGTTACGGGCCACGTGTTTCACGTGGCAAGCTTGATACTCGCCCGCCGAAGGCGGGAATCAAGCCCCTACAGGGAGAAGTACTTCTGATTACATTTCACCCATCAGGTGAACGTTTCAATCTGTTATCCGCCATTTCGGGAATAGTATCAAAACTCAGGGATAGTATCACTCCTTTCTTCCACCCTTTCTTCCACGTGCGCACATGGCACTCTCCTGCTATCTGTGGCGCTCTTCCGTTATGGATACCTCCCCCTCCCGCCAAAGGCGGGCAAGTCTGATGCCTGTCCGCCTCCGGCGGAGGGGAGGCGAGGTGGGGGTGTGAACTACAGTTTCTGGTGGCTGGTTTCCGGTTACTGGTAACGAGAAACCAAGAACTGCTTTTATCACCCTCACCCAGCCTGCCAGCAGGCAGGCTGCCCTCTCCCATCAGAGGGAGAGGGAATTGTGGGACCGACTTGGTTGCGGCCCCGCATGCGGGGCCGCGCTGTGCTCTCCGTGGTGAAACTTCCATCACTCAATCCGCTCAATCCGCAAAATCCGCGGTTGCATTTGTTTCACCACTGAAGACACTGAAATGTTGCAGAAATGACAAATACCAAAGCACAAATGACACATAAATGACAAATACCAAATGACAAATGTCAAAACACAATGAGGTTTTGTCATTTGAATTTTGTCACTGGTGGTTCAAGTGCCCTCAGTGGTTATTCTCAACAATCTGTACTCTGACTCCGTGCTCTCCGTGCCTCCGTGGTGAAACTTGCATCACATAATCCGCTCAATCCGCCAAATCCGCGGTTGCATTTAGAATATCCCCAGAAATTTTTTGCGCGGCTGCTTCTTTTCGCCTCCCCTGCGTAAATCCTGGACTTCCCTGCTCAGCCGCGCTACCTCCTGAGTGTGCCGCCGCAGCTCCCTCTCCCGATCTTCGTGGGTTGCAGCGATACGCGCTGACATCTCGCCGATCTGACGTCTCATGGTGCGTACACGGCTAAAGTGGTACACTGTCATCGATATCATTGCCGCAACCACGCCACACATAAGCAACACAGTTATGACCCGCAGAATGCGGTTAATCTTTTGCAGCTTGTGAATATGCTCGGAAAGGAGTCCTGGTGGCGGTCCCGAATGTGCGGACTTCTCCACATTCCTTTCTCCGCGAGGCAACGCGCCATCATCCAGTTTCTTCTTCGCCTGATCCAGGGCCGCCCTGACTCTCGACAATGCTTCGTTGTCCTGACTCAACTCCGATTGATCCACACTTCATTTCTCCCCGGCCCAATTTATTTATCTGCTATTTGTAGGGGTTCGATTCATCGAACCCGGGCGCGATAAATCTCGCCCCTACACCATGAAGGCACTACATCTTCCCCACTATAGCTGACCTCTTACCATTGAAGGAACATTACAAAGCGGGGTCACATATTCGCATTCAAATAGGTGACCCCATTACTATCCAGTGAAAAAGTTTCACTACCGCGGTTTTCTTTCGTCTCCCGTCTTCCGCCTCGTGCGGGTTAATCTCGCTAATTCCTACCCCCTATGATGGGGGCCAGCTACAGCCTAAAGTTTAAGGCTGAAAGTTAAAAGATATACAGTTATATCCTTACACCTCAGGCTTTCAACATTAGGCTGTTTTTGGACCTCACACTTTCCACTTTAAACTTTAGGCTGCAGTTCTCCGCCTGTCTTTGCCGCTCCTCCTCTCCTTCCCGCTGCGCCTCTCCTTGCGTACAGGCTTCCGGACAGCCCGGCGAATCTTCCCGCTCCGCCTCTCCCTGCCGCTGCGCCGTTCAATACGACTCCCCGCATTCATTGTTCTACCCCCCTTTTTTACCACGGCCATTCGCGCGGGACCGGTTAAGATGAAATTGTGCTCCCTATCCGCCGCCACCTGCCACACGCAACCGCTTTGCCAATCTCCAGTGCACCCCAAAGAGCGGCACGACGATGATCAGGCAGATCGCCATCTGGAATATGTCCCGGATGCCTTCGCGCTTTTCCTCTTTAATCGTTGCGTCCTTTTCAATCTGCCAGCGCTTCGCGATCTCCTCATCAGACAGCTCATCCAATCCCTTCCTCCTCTTCGGCTCGGCCTTGAAGCTCTCGATCGTGGCAACCTTACTCCATGTCTTCGATCGCACAGTCAACTCCGGATAGTAGATACGCACAACCCCCCATATGCCTCCGCCCAGGAAGATTGCCCCCGTCACAATACATATCAGGCACACCGCGTTCACATAGAATCTCATCTCTGTCTCCTTTAGGCTTACGGAGAGGAATAATTATCCTTACCACCTGCCGATAATCTCACCGTCTTTCCGCAAATTGAGACTACCAAAATCCCGTGAGGGAATAAATATTTTTCTCTATGACATAGTAATGGGTCAGTTATGGTGGGGTATATTATTAAGTGTGTCACTCCTGCGAAAGCAGGAGTCCAGGTTTTATGCTGGATCCCCGCCTGCCTGCGCGAAGCGCCCCGTCGCTAAAGCTCTGGAGCGCCCGGCCTTCGCAGCCAAGGCAGCTCCGGCGGAGTAGGCTCAGCGACCGCTTCGGCATAGGCAGGCTTTCGCGGGGATGACAAGTGCACTGAACACCCCTCCGTAACTGAGACATTACATGACATATTTTTCTCTATGATATGCTGGTTGGGTTGGAGGATGCTCGGGAGAACAAAGTATCATCCACTTATTAACTCCTCCTTTTTTTTCAATTCACTGATGGCACTACTTACCCCACCGATACTCGATAACATTGCCTGATTTATCTAATACAACCAAACAGTGCCCGCCTACCCTAAACAAGGGGTTACCCTTTTTGTCATACATTATAAATTGTGCAAAAATATGCCATTGGCCATTTTTGAATATTGCTTTGGGTTGTATTCCTTTAACCTCAGGGTTCTTTTCTTTTATGATGCGCTCTGCAACAGAAATTGCCTGCCCTTCGGTTATGGCAGCAGATTGAATGGGCGTGCCTTGCGCCTTGATTTTTGTGGCAAAGACAGAATGACTGCACAACAAAACAAGGAACGCTACAGAAAAATAATGCCTCATAGATACCCCCAAATCAATTCGGGGGGCCTTTATCCCCGACCCCTTCGCTATTCTTGCCATAATCATCAGATGCTTCGCCTTCGCCAGGGGGTTGCGGCTCACCGCTGTCCGTTGTCGAGGATTGATCGACACCCAGGATAGCTGCCCCCAATCCCTCAGCAACCTGCTGCTGCTTCCTCTTTCCCTGCCGCCGGGCCATCTTTTCCTGCGCCTTTTGCTTGCGCTTGAGTTCCTTCTGCCGTTTCATGAAGCTCTCCGGACCACGCTTTCCCATAGCAATCCCCCTTTCTTCAAGTTACTTATTAGCTTGATCTATTCATCTACTTGAGATTAGCTTAATTCCAATACTTACTAACACATTGCGTTGTAGGGGCTTGAGTTATCAAGCCCGTCTCAGTGCGGGTTCGATGAATCGAACCCCTACAATCGGCAGATGAATAATTCAGGCTAAATATGCTCCTCACATTCTTCTATGAATGCAAAAGCCCTGCTCCTGAGGATTACTACTCTATCAGAAGCAGGGCCATAAATCATCCCCTTATAAGCCTTAATTACTTCATTTTACCTTTATCCCCAACCCCTTCCCAATCCTCGCCATCTCATCTTTCGCCACGGGGGTGCGGGGCGGCTTTGTCAATAGGCGAGGTCTGAACATGATTTTTCCGCCACAAATGAAAAAGCCGCTGCCTCTGAAGGTAGCAACTTTTTCTACCTACTATTGCCGAAACAATAGTAGGGTGGTATCCAGTCTTCTATAAATAATACATTTTTCTCAATTTATATTCCGCGATATAGCCGCGCATGAGTCCTCTCATACTCGGATTCTGCTCAATTATCTCGGTTAGCTCCGTCTCAGTTAGTTTCCATCTTTTTAGGATATTTATTTTTTCTGCGGGGGACATTATTATCTCCGTATTTCTTTTAGTATTCTTCTAATAGTATTTGTCGCTGACCATAATCAAGTATGACCTTGAAATGAGAAAAGAATCCTTTGAGACCTAGTAATGGGAATAGCATCGGTACTTCAACAAATTGAATATCGGCCCTGTGGGATGAAGTATTTCTATTGGTATCATTAAAAATAAGTAGATTTTGATGAAGATATGACTGGATCTTTTGACCACCAACTGCAATAGGTGCTGCTTGTATACCCAAATGTAAATTATGCCCTATTCTAATTGCCGCTTCGGAAGGAAATGCACAAAAGTCCGCGCCAGAATCAATCCATGCAAGATATGTTAAATGCAACCTTGTCGCTGGATTATAGACAGTAACAGGAATAATGGGACGAATTACCCCGGGGGATATTTCAATAAAGGGATATCGCAATGTCGCCATTATTAAAGAACGAATATAGCATTAGCAGGGGGGATTTTTGCGAGAACGTAATCGCGATGTTTGCTTTTTTCCGCACAATCAATTACTTTATTCTGATCTTTTCCAGAGCAATAGACTTTCTTATAATCAGGAGAGACAGCTATCCATTTATTGGCGTATTTGGCAGCAATTTTCGCCATGTTTACTGGCTTCATTTATATCTCCCTTCTGATTATGATATCACAAGAATGGCAGCTTTTCAAGGTGTGACAGCAGATAATCTGATATTTGGGGCATTCTGTCAATAAATAATTATCTAAATAATTATCTAAATAAGATAACTACCAACTCCTAATACATTCCGGCTGATTTTAGTAACTCTCTTGCTTTCATAGAGTTACTACAATTTACTGGTGGGCGATACTGGACTCGAACCAGTGACCTCTTGCGTGTCGAGCAAGCGCTCTAGCCAGCTGAGCTAATCGCCCTGATATATTTGAATCATCAATCGAGACCGGCTCATCCACCAATGGTAGTAGCCAGTCTTAGGGATTCAGTCCCGCTTAGTCGGCGGGACATGAAGCCCTTAGACCCCGCGCCTTTTGCGGGGCTGAGCTAATCGCCCCATAAAACAGGGAGAAGGGAGAAGGGATTAGGGATAAGCAAAAGCCTTTAATGTTTCCTCTTACCTCCCATCCCTTATCTCTGCCGTAATCATGCGCAGATATAATAGAACGTGAGCCGTAAGGGGTCAGTTATGAGAGGTACAAATCTGTAGGGGTTCGATCCTTCGGCTGCGCTCAAGACAAGTTTTATCGAACCCGGGCGCGATAAATCGCGCCCCTACACCAGAATAATATCACATCTGCCCCCCATAACTTACCTATTCCGTGAGCCACTACCGCTACCTGAAAAGGGGAGACACAAATGCGTACACCAGGAAGAACACAACGAGGATGACGCCCGTCATGATGAGGGCCGTCTTGATCCTCGCGGCGCGCTGCTCGTGTTTCCTCAGCCCTATCGTCTGGAAGCTCCCCGTGCTCAGGTAGCTCACGAAACGCTTCTTCGACTCCGGGAGGATCGTCGGCCCCAGCAGTTTCCCGAGCGGAGCCTCCTCGCGCCTCCTCTTCGGGAGGGGATTCTCAATAAATCTATTGAGGTTTCTTATCTCCCGGTCAATCCCCGCGAGTTGATTCCTGATCAACTTGATATGCGAGGAGATGAACTCTTTGCGTTTTGCAAAAAACAGTTTCATGGGATTAATCCTGATTATTCATCCCCCTATTGTAGGGGTTCGATTTATCGAACCCGACGTAGAAATGGGCTTGATAAATCAAGCCCCTACAATTCAACGCGTTATCGGGTCAATATGTAATGGGTCAGAAGGTGTGAAAAAATCGCCTCCCGGCCTTTTTTGTAGGGGTCGGATTTATCCGACCCGTCAGCGGGCTTGATAAATCAAGCCCCTACACGAGGGGTCGCATATGAAGAAGTGACAAACCGGATTTTTTCACACCTTCTCAGTTATGGGGTGTTTCTACCCCCCACCCTGACCCTCCCCCTCAAGGGGGGAGGGGAATAAGATCGAGTTGATGACCGGATCCGGTCAGAGCATTGAAAAGACGATCATGACGATGATGACCATCAGCGCGGCGGGCAGCGCGAGCCAGAACCCAATCCTGACAAGGTTGCCCGCGGTCATATCCTTGATACCCCATGCCGCCTCAGCAACCGGCGGCGCCGCTTCCCCCAGCACCCGAGGCTTCTTTCCTTCGAGCGCCGGTATCCTGCCCCTCGCGGCACTGAGTTCATTACGCGCCTTCTGGATGATGAGGAGCGACTTGCTCAGGTCTTCCCGCAGCGTGCCGGGCGTCCAGCGTTCCTCTTTGACTGCGTGCATCTGGTCGAGGATCCCCGAGAAGCTCTCCTGCGTATTTCTTACGAGCACGAGCATCCTGTTCAAATCCGCGTCCTGGCTCTCGAGGATCGCGACCGCCTTCTGGAGCGCTTCCGCGCACTCCTTCTTCCCGCGGTACCACTCCTCCTCCCTGTGCGTGAGATCCTCCAGCTCAGCCTTCTCCCGTTCCAGGTCGGCCTGCTGTTTGCGCAGCCTCGCGATCTGCTCTTTTGCCTTCTCAACCTTTATGAGAAGATCTTCCTGCTCTTTAAGGTTCATACTCACCTCGACTGGTTCTTGTAACTACCCTGCACCGCACCGCCAGTGCCACCCTGCCCTGCGGGCAACAATTTCTTCGCGCCCTCACAATATCTTCTCGATCTGCGTGAGGTCCGTGACCTGCACGTCCGGAATCATGTAATACGCCTCCGGATCAAGCCTTGCCATTTCAATATCCTTCTCCATCTGGTCAACCAGCTCGCCGTCCTGATCCCGGCGCTTCACCAGCACCGTCCTCATGCCCGCCTCGTTCCCCATCTGTATGTCCGTGAGCCTGTCCCCGACCATGATCGCCCGCTCGGCCTTGACCTTGAGCTTCTCGAGCATGAGCCGGGCGATTTGCGGATTCGGTTTCTCGAGTTTATCCCTGAGTGAATCGTTCCAGTCGAAAAACGCGTCGGGCTGCGGCAGACCGCGCACCTGTCTGAATGCCTCCAGCACCACCTTCTTCGTGGTGAATGTTGCGACGGCGTACCTGATCCCGCGGGCGTTCAGCTCGCGCATGAACGCAACCGCGTCGGGAAACAGCTTCGACCGGCCCGAACGGATATATTTCACGCGCTCACGCTCGTCCACGAGCCCCTTCGCTTTCTGGAACTGCGCCCATGTCGTCTTGAGGCCGATCGTCTCCAGTTTCTCCAAAAAGCCCTTATTGGTGAAATAGGAGAGCATGTACTCCTCCTCCTTCCCTTTCGGGATGGAGCCGCCGCACTCCTCCACCACTTTGACAAATACGTCACTCCAGTAGACCTTCGGATTGGGGTAAATCAGGGCTATGGTGTTGTCGTTGTCAAAAATCACCGCTTCGGTCTTCTGAGCCATGCGCGTGGTTCTCCCTGTGTCGAATCCCCTCCCGCTCCGCGCTGGTGCGCGAACACTCCTTATGACCCGGTCGCACACCTGTAAAACCGTGTTACCTTACAGCAATTCGCCCAGAATGTCAACCAGCATTCGGCCCCCGAGATGGCGGATAATGTAGGGGTCGGATTCATCCGACCCGCGTGGCGGGCTTGATGAATCAAGCCCCTACAGGGAGAAATACTTCTGATTACACTTCACCCATCAGGTGAACGTTTCAATCTGTTATCCGCCATTTCGGGTGGCCGATCTTGATTACGGATAAAATTTAAGGAGTAGCTTACACTTAAGTCTCGGCTACTGAATAGGTGGTTGCAACGCATCCTCCTTAATGAATCCCCTCACTCCGCGCGTCCTGCGCCTTAAGCCATGCACTATAGTCCTCACAGAGAATAGATCGCCCTTGCTCGAACTCCTCAAGGGACAGCACCCGCCCCGGCTGCCCTCTCAGTTTCTCCAGAGAGAGATATGCTTCGTAGGCGAGCAGCGGTCTGGCATCACGCACTACCTCACGCAACGCCGCCGCCGCACGCCCGCCGCCGATCCGCTCCAGCGCGACCATAAACGCTCCACCCTCACCCGCGGGCAATGACTGATCTGCAAGGATCTTTCCTATGTCATCAATGACATCAGGTGAGCCCTGCATCCCCATCGCCCAGACCGCCGCGGTGCGGACTGCCCCCTCACCTGACTGCCGGTAATGCTGGAGCGACTTCACCGAATCCCGGTCTCCCATGATACCCAGCAGCCGGATCATAAAAATGAGGACGTGCGTCTCAGCCTTCTCCATGCCGCCGCATGCCCATCGAGTGAACTCCGCGCGCTCTCGAGAGGCAGGGAATCTCTGCCGGAGACATATCAGCTGGACCTCGTCCACGAATGAGGCCATATACCGGTCCATCGTCTCCATCGCGGCGCCGCCGCCCGGACCGTGATCCTCAACCATCCGCCTCGCCAGGCGATAGCAGCTCAGCTCGCCTTCATGATGCAGGCCGGGTTCGGGCAAGCTGAGCTTCTGCCAGCATAACTCCATCTCTTTAGCAAGGCGCATGAAGTAAGACCTGCCCCTGAGGCCGGTTGGGGGGAGCGAATCGAGAATGCGTTCCAGCCTGGCGCGCTCACGCTCAATCTCGTCTCTGCGCCGCGTGTCTTTCTCTATGGACGGAGGGGGCGGGGGGGGAGCTGCCTCAGGCGCATTCCTGTCTCCACGCGACAATGAAACGGCCGGGCGGGGCGTTCCGCGTTCAGGCGTTCCGACGAGACCCCCTATCTCGAGAGGAACCACCTGGCGGTTGAGGTCTTCCAGCCAGATCACTCTCCGCTGCCTGGCCGCCGTGGCCCTTATGATGAGGACGATGAGTATGAGGAGCAGGGAGCAAGCAAGGAAAAGTATCTTGAAATTCAATGAATACTTCATGCTCCCTCGGTGAGGAAGGAGTGCTCACGCTCTCGTGAGCGAATACATTTCCCCCGTGATACGCCCCATCACCATTTTCCTCATCTTTTTGCCTTCGAGGCGAGCTATGGAGGTGACGGTAAAGGGCACGCCGATGCGGATAGTGATTTTCACCCGACGGGTCAGAAGCTTCAGCGGGTTGTAGAGGTCTCGGCATCCACGGATGCCCACGGGCACGAGCGGGACGTCTGTCCGCTGGGCAATGAGGCTGATCCCGGGACGGGGCTTCTCTCCCTCCCGGAGGCGCCCGATACCGCCCTCAGGGAAAATGAAGACAACGCCGCCGCGCTCCAGGATAACCATCGAGTCCTCTATCGCGCGCCGGTCAAGCGTTCCGCGTCTCACCGGGAACGCGCCGACGCGCCGCAGGAGCCAACCGAGCGGGGGGAACTTGAGGAGACTCTCCATCGTCATGAAATGTACGGGGGCAGGAACCCAGGATCCCACCAGGAAGGGATCAAACCAGGAGATGTGATTCGAGAAAATAATATAGGGGGGATGCGAGGGCAGATTCTCTGAACCTTCCACGCGTATCCGGGACAGGATACGGAATAAGACCCTGATAACCGGCTTCAAAATCCGTTGGAGTCTAAGTGTGTCCCTCGCCATACGCACCGTCCTTAAAACTCATATCTTTGCGATATCCTCAAACAGGATGTCTATACCGAACACCCCGGCGATCTCCCCATCCATGCCCCTCACCGGCGCGGATACCGTGAGGCAGAGCGCCCCGTCCATGAGCGATGTGTAAAAATCGCTCACGTGCGTCTTCCCCGTCTTCATCGGCCGCCTGTACCAGCCCCTGTTTGAGAAATCATACCCCTCGGTGAAATACGCATCGTACTTCTCCTGATCAAACGGCCTTACGACATTCGCGGTGATTTTCCGGCCCTCGCGGTCGGTCACATACATGTACTTGATGAAGGGATGATCCTCGAGCATCGCCGTGAGGACCGCCTCCATCTTCTCAGGCCGCATGGAGCGCACTTCCTCCCGCTCGGTGACCTTTTCAACGAGCTGCTGCGCGATCGCGGACACCCTGGCCTTGAGCTCATCGAACTCTGATTTGAACAGGCGCGGCAGGTACACGCGGGACAGGTGCAGCATCTCGTCGTCGGATATGGCGGTCGTCCGCTGCCGCGCGTACTGCTCGTCAACCCACTTCTTGATTTTTATGAGGCCCGGGTCCCTCTTATCAATGCGTTTCTCCCCTTCACCGCCGAGGTAGGAATCAACCCAGTACGCAATGCCGGCCACTCCCGACTTATCAGTGATACTCACGAGGACTGGCCGGTTGAGGAATTTCACCGTGTCAAAGGCGTTGTAGATTTCCTCATGCTTGAGAACGCCGTCGGCGTGGATCCCGGCGCTCGTCGTGTTGAAGTCCATCCCGACAAACGGATAGTTATGGGGGATGCGCACGCCGATTTTATCCTGAAAGTATCGCGCAATTTTGGTGATCACGGTCGTGTCTATCCCTTTCGGAGGGCCTTTCAGCGACAGATATTCCATGACCAGCCCCTCAAGGGGCGGATTCCCGGTACGCTCTCCGAAGCCCAGCAGGACACCGTTTGCCGCAGCACAGCCGTAGAGCCATGACGTCACCGCGTTGATCAGCACCTTGTGAAAGTCGTTGTGTCCATGCCACTCGAGCCTCTCGGAGGGGACTCCGGCGTACTGCCTGAGGCCGTGAATCAGTCTGGGTACGCTCCGGGGAAGCGGCACCTCGGCGAACGGCACGCCGTACCCGAGCGTATCGCACGCCCTCACCTTGATGGGGATGCCGCTCTCCCGGGAGAGCTTCATGAGCTCCTGTACGAACGGCACCACGAATCCGAAGAAGTCAGCCCTCGTGATATCCTCGAGATGGCAGCGGGGCACGATCCCCGCCTCGAGGGCGGCTCTGACAACAGCCAGGTAGTTATCCGCCGCCTGCCGCCTCGTCCAGTTCAGCTTGAGGAAGATATGGTAGTCCGAGCATGAGGTGAGAATCCCCGTCTCCTTGAGCCCCATCTCTTTCACGAGCTGGAAGTCTTCCTTTTTCGCGCGGATCCAGCCCGTCACCTGCGGGTAGCGATATCCCCGCGAGAGACAGCGACGGACGGCCTCCTTGTCCTGGTCGCTGTAGAGGAAGAACTCGCACTGCCTGATGAGTCCCGTCTCCCCCGTCAGCTCATGCATCATCGTGTAGATGTCGACAATCTGCTCCACCATGTAGGGAGGGCGCGACTGCTGTCCGTCCCTGAACGTCGTGTCGGTGATCCATATCTCACGGGGCAGCTCCATCGGGATGGACTTCCCATCAAACTGGACGCGGGGTATCTCAGTGTAGGGGAATACGTCGCGGAATAATACGGGCTCCTTGACATTTTTCATTACGTACCCAGCTTTCTCTGCTCCTCTGCCTTTCATCAACCCACCATCCTCCACATCGCAACTAATTTCAACCAGACACAAAAACTAACTTGTAACCACAGATCCCGCCGTGGCGGGACAGATTAACACGGATAACAATGTCCAAAATGAAGAGGGGGATGTATCCATTGCCTTTCAAATCCGTGTTCATCTGTGATTATTATATACTGACCTCTAAAATCGGCGGTAGCTAGATCGAGTTCTTCAGCGCCGCTATCTTGAGCTGCGCGATCGCCTCATTCGGCCGCAAGCTCTTCGGGCAGGATTCCTCGCAGTTAAAAATTGTGTGGCATCTCCAGATGCCGTTCTTCTCGTCCACCAGATCGAGCCGTTCCCCCCCCGCCTCATCCCTGCTGTCGAAGATGAACCGGTACGCCTTCAGCAGCGCCCCGGGGGCCAGGTAGGCGGTGTTGAACCAGAAGGAGGGGCACGACGAGGTGCAGCTCCCGCACAGGATGCAATTGACCGCGCTGTCAATTTTATCCCGATCCTCCAGCGACTGCACGAGCTCCCTGTCGGGGAAGGGCGATCTCCTCACCAGCCAGGGAAGGACCCTCCGCACTGATTGATAGAATTCCTCCATGTCCACCACCAGATCCTTGATGAGCGGGTAGCCCGGCAGCGGGTTGATGGTGACGGTCTTTGCCCCAAGGGACGCCACCTGGAGATGGCACGCGAGATCGTTTTTCCCATTGATGTTCATCGCGCACGAGCCGCAGATCGCGCTCCTGCAGGAGCGGCGGAACGAGAGCGTCCCGTCCATTTCCGACTTGATTTCCTGGAGGCAGTCGAGCACCGTCATCCCCTTCGTCACCTCGATTTCGAACGTATCGTAGTGGGGCCTGGTGGAACGCTCCGGATCGTACCGGAAAATTTTGAATTGGGATTTGGCCCGCCTGCCGGACGGGCAGGGATTTGGGATTTTCCCTTGGGATTTGGGATTTGGGATTTGTGATTTTCCCTTGGGATTTGGGATTTGGGATTTAATATTTTCTCTCCTTCGGCTGATACCTGGTGATCCGCACAGGTCTGTAATCGAAGACCGGGCCGTCAGGTCCTTTCCAGGCCAGCGTGTGCGTGAGCCACTCCGCATCGTTGCGCGCCGGGTAGTCCATGCGCGAGTGAGCCCCGCGGCTCTCTTTGCGGGCGAGCGCCCCCGCCACGATCAGCTCCGTAAAATCGAGGAGGCTCCCCAGCTCTAGCAACTCGACGAGTTCGGTATTGAACCGCTTTCCCTTATCGCTCAGTGGCGCGCGGGCGAAGCGCTCCCTGAGGCGCCCGATGATCCCGAGCTGCTCGCGGAGCTGCCCCGCTGCCCTGAAAATACCGCAGTTCTTCTGCATGCTCACCTGGAGCTCGTCCCGGATACGCGCGAATGACTCCCTGCCGTCCCGCTCCATAATGGCGGCGAGCTCTTTCTGCACCGCATCCGCGAACCCTTGAGGCTGCGCACCCCACTCGATGCGCGAGAGATCGCCGCAGACCGCTCTCCCGGCGCGCCGCCCGAACACCACCGCCTCGAGGAGCGAGTTGCACCCCAGGCGGTTTGCGCCGTGCACTGAAACACAGGCGCACTCTCCGCACGCGTAGAGCCCGCGGACCAGCGTACCCTGTGCGTCCTTGAGCACCCTGCCCTCGTTGTCCGTGGGGATCCCCCCCATGGAGTAGTGCGCCGTCGGCTGAATGGGTATCGGCTCCTTCAATGCATCCACATCCGTGAAGCGGCGGGCGAGATCGAGAATTTGCGGGAGACGCTTCATGATCTTCTCCGCCCCGAGGTGCCGCAGGTCGAGGTGGACATACGCGCCGCCGCCGATGCCGCGTCCCTCGTCTATCTCCGTCTGGATCGCCCGGGCGGTGACGTCGCGCGGCGCGAGCTCCATTCTGTCGGGGGCATACCTCTTCATAAGGCGTTCGCCCGTGCCATTGAGGACATACGCACCCTCCCCGCGAGCCCCCTCGGTGACGAGGATGCCGCTCGGATAAAAACCTGTCGGATGGAACTGGACAAACTCCATATCCTCCAGCGGGAGGCCGGCGCGGAGCACAATGCTCAATCCGTCGCCGCTGCTCGCGTGTGCGTTTGAGGTGATCTTGTACGCCCTTCCGTAGCCGCCGGTGGCGAACACCACCGCTCTCGCCCAGAAGGTGTGCAGCTCGCCATGGAGGATATCCAGGGCCACCACGCCTGAGCAGACGCCGTCCGTGAGGATGAGGGAGCGCACCAGGTGCTCGGGGTAAAACATGACCGCGTGCTTCAGGCACTGCTCATAGAGCGTGTGGAGAATGACATGCCCCGTGAGGTCGGCCGCGTAGCACGCCCGCTGTTTCGTGTGGCCGCCGAACTCACGCTGGGCGATACGCCCTTCTGCGGTCCGGCTGAAGGGCACGCCCATGTGCTCCAGTTCGATGACCGCCTGCGGCGCCTCCCGCGCGAGGATCTCGACCGCGTCCTGGTCGGCGAGGTAGTCGCTCCCCTTGACGGTGTCAAACATGTGGACGGTCCAGTCATCGTCGTCCGCGTTGCCGAGGGACGCCGCGATCCCCCCCTGGGCGGCTCCCGAGTGCGACCGCGTGGGAAACACCTTGGTCAGCACACAGCAGCTCCCCGCGGACTGCGCCTCGAGCGCCGCGCGCATGCCGGCGAGGCCTGCGCCGATGATCACTGTGTCATACCGGTGGAGCATTTTTAACCTCGTGCTGCATGCTGAGAGTCGAGGGTTGAGTGTTGAGGGTGATGATAGAATTCCAGTCTTATATCAAACTCTCAACCCTCAACCCTAATCCATCACACGTGAAATGACACTATCGTGACGAGCCCCAGGGAAAACAGCGAAAGGCCGACCGTCACGATCACAATCAGGCACACGATCCGCCACACATCCCGCGTGAGATAATCCTGCACCACCGCCCACACTCCATACCAGCCGTGATAGAGTGCGAGGCTGAGAAACACAAGATCGAACGTCTTCCAGAGCGGATTCGAGAGTCTCCTGAGCACGTCCGCGTAGAGCCTCTTTTCAAAGCCCATATAGTGCATGAGTGTAAAATGCACCACAAGCATCACGAAGAGTATGACCCCGCTCAGTCTCTGCAAAAGCCACGTCAGCGATCCCGTCCGGCGCATCGTATTATACCCCCGCTCCGGTAATGAAAAAGACGAGCACGATACCCCCCGCGATCCCGAGAATCGCGCAAATGGCAAATACCAGCCAGAAGGTAGACCGGTGCATCCTCATCCCATAACCGCTGTCCATGATGACGAGCCTCATCCCGTTGAGGGAATGGTAGAGAATGGCGGCGAGGAGCAGCGCCTCCCCCACCCTGAACATCGGCTTGTGCAGCAGATCCATCAGGGAATCATACGCCGCCTGGCCGTGCTGGATGTGGTGCACCACCCATATGTGCATCGTGATATAGACCACGAGCGCGAGGCCGGAGATGCGATGAAATACATGGGACCACATCCCCTCGCCCCATCGGTAGCGGTAGCTCCTCATCACTAATTTATTCATTGATAGATTCCGTCACGACGCATACACCGCGCACCCAGAGTGAAATCTGCCTGTACGACATGCCGCATGGATGCCCGAAAGGTTGGGATTATAGCATCGATATCGGATCCGCATCCACCACAATTTGAATCCCTTTCCCCGGTTTCACCTTGCCGAGCGCCTCTCTCAGTACGCCGTTCATCCGGATCACGCTCTCCCCCTTGAAAATAATCTGCCACCGGTAGTAGCCTTTTGTGCGCACGATCGGCGACGGGGCCGGTCCCAGCACCTCCATCTCCGGCGGGTGCAGCTCGCGCACCGTCCTCGCACAATAGCCGCTGATCCACTTGACCGCTCCCTCGCTCCGGCCGCGCACCGTCACGACGATAAAGCGCGTGAAGGGCGGATACCCCAGTTCTTCCCGGAAGGGAATCTCCTGGCGGTAAAAGGCCTCGTAATCCTGGGAGCGGGCAGCCATAATCGCCGGATGCTTCGGGGCGTATGTCTGCACGATCACCTCTCCATGCACCTCTCCCCTGCCGGCGCGCCCCGCGACCTGTGTCAGGAGTTGAAACGTGTACTCAGCCGCGCGGAAGTCGGGGAAATTGAGTGCCGTGTCGGCGCAGATGACCCCCACGAGCGTCACGTTCGGAAAATGCAGCCCCTTGGCGATCATCTGCGTCCCGAGGAGAATCTGGATTTCGCCGCTCCTGAACGCCTTCAGCGTTTCCGCGTGTGCGCCCTTCGCCGTCATGGAGTCGGAGTCCATGCGCGCTACCCTGCAGCCGGGAAACAGCTTGGATACCATGAGCTCCAGTTTCTGCGTGCCCAGGCCGGGAAAGCGGAAACCGCGGGTGTGGCACCTCGGGCACTGCACAACCGATTCAGCCATGAACCCGCACAGGTGGCAGAGAAGCCTCTCCCCCTCATCGTGAGTGGTGAGGGCGACGCTGCAATTGGGGCACTTGTGCACAAAGCCGCACCTGCCGCATATCATGACGGGGGAAAAACCGCGCCTGTTCAGAAAGAGCATCACCTGTTCCCCCTTCTCGAGTCGATCCTCCATGGCCCGGAGGAGCTGTCGTGAAAAAAACGTCATCCGCCCCATGCGCCTGATCTCCTCCTTCATGTCCAGTATGGTGACCGTCGGGAGCGGCCTGTCCTCGATCCTCCGCGGGAGGTGGAAGAGCCGGTACTTGCCGGTGAGGGCATTCCGGTACGACTCGAGAGAGGGGGTTGCAGAGCCAAGGATGACGATGGCGTTTTCTATCTTCCCCCGCATCACCGCCACGTCTCGGGCGTGGTAACGGGGGGCTTCCTCCTGCTTGTACGTGCGCTCGTGCTCCTCGTCCACGACAATGAGTCCCAGATTATGAACGGGGGCGAATATGGCCGACCGGGCGCCGACCACCACCCGCGCCTTCCCCTCCCTCAGCTTTTCCCACTCGTCGAGCCGCTCTCCGAGCGAGAGACGGCTGTGGAGCACCGCCACATTCTGGGCAAACCGCGCCTTGAATCCTTCCACCGTTTGCGGCGTGAGCGATATCTCCGGAACGAGGATGATGGCGCCCCGACCCGATTTCAGCGCTTCGTCAATGGCCTGGAGGTACACCTCGGTCTTCCCGCTGCCGGTCACCCCGTGGAGGAGGATCACCGAGAAGCGCCGCTGGCCGAGCGCCCGCGTCGCGTGCTCAATCGCCCGGCGCTGCTCCGGCGTCGGCGGCAGATGTTCAGTCGGCAGAATGGACTCTCCCGCCCACGGGTCACGGTACACACGCTGCCGCGTCAGAGTGACGAGCCCCTTTTTCTCCAGCGCGCGGACTGCCTGTGGGGAGGCGCCGCTGCTCCTCAACAGCTCCTGCATCAGGACGGGTGATTCACACTGGAGGAGGATTTCAACCACCTTCGCCTGCCGTGGCGCCCTCCTGCCAAGAGCCTCTATTGCGTTCACGTCGCCGCATCGTTCCCGGTTGATCTGCACGAAGAACGGCAGTTTCGCCCGGTGTCCCTTGCGGACGCTCGCGGGGACGATGCATCTGATAGCCACGGGAAGCGAGCATGAGTAGTATGACGCGATCCATTCGGCGAGCGCCAGCAACGGCTCGCTCACCACCGGTTTCGCATCGCGCACCGAGATGATCGCCTTCGCGCCGGGGTGAGATGATCGGTCGGAAACCGACGTGACATAGGCGCTGAGCCGCCGCGATCGGAAGGGGACATAGACCCGGACACCCGGTTTTACTGATGATTCCAAATCCGGAGGTATCGCGTAGTCAAATTGCCTGTCTATGGCGACATCGAATACGACACTGGCGTACGTGGGCATGATATATCACGAATTCTGCGAACCGATTATTCCCCATCCATGTAGTGAGATTATAGCCGGGGGCATCTATAAAATATCATCTCTCGGGCAGTCATTCAATGCGCCTGCTCTTAATTAATATACTTCGCAGGCTGCGCCATCCCGAATTTATTCCCTTGCCCGACCATATGACATTTATCATAATCAATCCGCCTTGTGTCGCTGTCAGCTTATTCACAGGCCGGGCACGTACGTTCCAGGTTCGCCTCCCCGATCCCGGGCGGCGGACAACCTGTGTTCACGCGCACTACCACCATGTAATAGAGGAGGCAGTACGGCATGAAACCTCTTGAAGGCATCAAGGTTCTTGACTTGACCCGCATCCTTGCAGGGCCTTTCTGCACGATGATCCTCGCGGATATGGGAGCCGAGGTCATAAAAATCGAACAGCCGGGCAGGGGTGACGATACCCGCGCGTTCGGTCCGCCATTCCAGAAAGGCGAGAGCGCCTATTTTCTCAGCATCAACCGCAACAAAAAGAGCATCACGCTCGACATCAAGTCTGACAAGGGCAAGGAGATCATCCGCCGGTTGATACAACGCTCCGACATCCTCGTTGAGAACTTCCGGCCCGGGGCGCTCACCAAGCTCGGCTTTGGCTACGACGCTGTCTCAAAGATCAATCCCCGCCTCATCTATGCCTCGATTTCCGGATTCGGCCAGACGGGCCCGTGGTCAGCGAAACCCGGCTATGACCTCGCCATCCAGGGTCTCGGTGGAATCATGAGCCTCACCGGCGACGCGGAGGGGCCGCCCTACAAGGTGGGCGTCTCACAGGCAGACCTCACCGCAGGCCTCTACGCGGTTCAGGGGATCCTGCTCGCCCTCTATGCGCGCGAGAAAACAGGGAGGGGGCAACTGGTTGACGTCGGGATGTTCGATTGCCAGATCGCCCTCCTCAGTTTCCAGGCGGGGATCTACTTCATGACCGGTGTGTCGCCCACGCGGAAGGGGAACCAGCACCCCACCATTTGCCCCTATGAGACCTTCAAGGCGCGCGACCGCTACATCACCGTCGCGGTTGGCAATGACAGGCTCTGGCAGAAATTCTGCGCGGTGCTCGGCCTCGACAAGCTCCGCGATCATCCCGATTACTCAACGAATCCCAACCGCGTGCAGCACCGCGATCGCCTCTCCCCGATCATCCAGGAGGAGATCGGAAAAAGGGAGAGCGCACACTGGCTCACGCTCTTGGAAGAGAATGGAATCCCCGCAGGCCCTATCCTCTCCGTCGAGGAGGCGCTCACCCAGCCGCAGACAACCGCGAGGGAGATGGTGGCCGCCGTGGATCACCGCACGCTCGGGAAAATCAAGCAGACGGGGATCCCCGTCAAGATTTCCGAAACGCCAGGGGCGATAGAAAATCCTCCGCCCTGCCTCGGCGAGCACACTGATGCCATACTCGAAAGTCTCGGCTATTCAGGCGCTGACATCCAGGCCATGAGGGCAGGCGGGGTCATCTGATTTTTTGAAGAATCGCCCGCCGCGGATTATGTATAATGCGTGGCAGCGGAGGCGGTCATGTCTAAAGACATCACTGCGGCAAAAATCGACTGGCAGCGCGCGGTAAAAAACGCGCGCGCGAAAATCGGCGAACGGAAACCGGCCTTCACCACATCCTCAGGCATACCCGTCGATCTCCTCTACACCCCCGATGATGTCGCCGACCTCGACTACCTGAGGGACCTTGGGTTCCCGGGTGATTTTCCGTTCACCCGCGGCGTGCAACCCACCATGTACAGGAGCCGCTTGTGGACCACGCGCCAGTACGCGGGGTTCGGGACGGCGGAGGAATCGAACGCGCGATACCGATACCTGCTCGAGCAGGGCCAGACTGGCCTCTCCATAGCGTTCGACCTCCCCACGCAGATCGGCTACGACAGCGACCACCCGCTCGCCGAGGGAGAGGTCGGGAGGGTTGGTGTCGCCGTGGATTCCCTCCAGGACATGGAAACCCTCTTCAGGGGAATTCCGCTGGACAGGGTGAGCACCTCCATGACCATCAACTCGACCGCCGCCATCCTCGTGGCCATGTACATCGCCGTCGCTGAGAAGCAGGGCGTCCCGCGCGCCACCCTGAGGGGAACCATCCAGAACGACATTTTGAAGGAGTACGTCGCCCGCGGCACCTATATATTCCCGCCGCGGCCGGCGATGCGCATTGTCACGGACATCCTCTCTTTCTGTAGCCGCGAAACCCCCCGCTGGAATGCGATAAGTGTGAGCGGTTACCACATACGCGAGGCGGGGGCCACCGCCGTGCAGGAGCTCGCCTTCACCCTTGCCGACGGGATCGCATATGTGGAGGCCGCGATCGCCGCCGGGCTTGACGTGGATGCCATTGCGCCGCGGATCTCATTCTTCTTCAATGCCCACAACAATCTCTTCGAGGAAGTCGCCAAGTTCCGGGCGGCGCGGAGGATGTGGGCGAGGATCATGCGCGATAGGTTTGGGGCACGCGATCCGCGCTCACTCATGCTCCGTTTCCATGCGCAAACCGGAGGCTCCACGCTTACCGCCCAGCAGCCTGACAACAACATCGTGCGCATCACGATCCAGGCGCTCGCCGCGATCCTCGGCGGCACCCAGAGCCTGCACACGAACTCGCGCGATGAGGCCCTCTGCCTGCCGACGGAGGAGTCCGTTCGCACCGCGTTGAGGACACAGCAGATTATCGCCGAGGAGAGCGGTGTCGCTGAAACCCTCGATCCGCTCGGGGGGGCATACTATCTGGAGCACCTCACCAACCAGGTTGAACAGGCGGCGGGCGCGTACCTCAAGGAAATTGACGGGATGGGGGGCGCGCTCACGGCGATCGAAAACGGCTACATCAAGCGCGAGATCCAGACGAGCGCATATGAATACCAGAAGATGGTCGAGCGCAAGGATCAGATCGTGGTCGGCCTCAACCGGTACACCTCTGAGATTGAGGGGGGCGCCGGCCTGCTGCGCGTCACACCTGAAACAGAGGAGAAGCAGCGGCGCACGCTCGCGAAGCTGAAGGCGTCGCGGGACAGGGGCGCGGTCACACGGGCCCTGGACGCGGTCGGGCAGGCCGCTCGCGGCGATGAGAATCTTATGTTGCCGATCCTCGCCGCGGTAAAATCCTACGCCACCGTGGGAGAGATCTGCGACCGGCTCAGGACGGTCTTCGGCGAATACCGCCCGACGATGATACTATGAAAAGGAACAGGACGCGCGATGACCTTTATGCTTTCCCTCTCCCCCTCGTGGGAGAGGGCAGGGTGAGGGGGATAGTCCGTGTGAATTTACTTGCATCCCCTTGCGAGGAGTGCGTCGATGAATAAGCCGATCAGGGTGCTCATCGCAAAGCCCGGCCTGGACGGCCACGACCGCGGCGCCATCGTGATTGCCCACGCCCTGCGCGACGCAGGCATGGAGGTGATCTATACCGGCATACGCCAGACACCGGAACAGATTGCGAACGCGGCGATCCAGGAGGACGTGCGCGTGGTTGGCCTGAGCTGCCTCTCCGGCGCGCACAACAGACTGTTCCCGAAAGTCGTCGAGCTCCTCAGGGCGGAGGGGGCGCCCGACATCCTCGTTTTTGGCGGGGGCATCATCCCGGAAGAGGACATCCCCTCGCTGAAAAAGGCGGGCATTGCCGAAATCTTCGGACCAGGCACGATGACCGCGGATATCATTGCATTTATCCGCGCACACACATCATGAGCCCCGACAGCGCCGCTCCACCTGCGAGGTGGGAATGGTCATGAGATGAAACCTATGGGCCTTGGAAGCGCAGTGCTCAATCGTGACGCGCGCTCCGCGAGCCGCCTCCTGAGCCTGATCGAGGATGGCGACCCGCGCGCCACCGCGGAATTGAAGGAACTCTATTCCCACACCGGGAAGTCTTATCTCATCGGCATCACCGGCCCGCCCGGTTCCGGCAAGAGCACGCTCGCCGATCAGCTCATCGCACATTACCGCTCACAGGGGCTCCGGATCGGCATGCTCGCCATTGACCCCTCCAGCCCTTTCAGCGGGGGAGCCGTCCTCGGCGACCGCATCCGCATGCAGCGGCACGCAACGGACAGCGATGTCTTTATCCGCAGCATGGCGAACCGCAACTGGCCCGGCGGATTGAGCCAGGCGGCCGGCGAGGCCGTCCGCGTGCTCGAAGCGTATGGCTGCGACCCCGTCATCGTGGAGACCGTCGGCGTCGGCCAGAGCGAGATAGAGGTGGCGCGCCTGGCGTACACGACCATCCTTGTGTGCACCCCCGCGACGGGCGACAAGATCCAGGCGCTCAAGGCGGGAGTGATTGAGATCGCCGACATCATCGTCATGAACAAGGCCGACCTCCCCGATGCGGAGCACGCGTCGAAATCGATCGAAATGATCATCGGTATGAAACCCCCATCATCGTGGCGGGTCCCCGTCGTGAGCTCGGTGGCGCGGGATGGGAAAGGGATCGATAAAGTCATCGACGCAATCGAGGCGCACCGGCGGGTCATGGAATCAACCGGCACCCTCACCAGGAAAAAATTGGAGACCGCCAAGAGTCAGCTCCGGGAGATCATCTGGAGGAAGCTTTGCGAAACCGCGCGCGCGAGGCTCCCGGGGGATTCGGAATTGGAACAGTACGCCGAACAGCTCATGCGAGGGTCCGGCGACCCCTACTCACTCGCGGAGGAAGTTGTCAGAAAATTGGGATGAGTCCCGTGTAAGCTGTGCCCGCTTTTTCTCACGCTCAACCCTCAACCGGAGCCTGTGAATCATGATTGCCAAAATTGACCATATCGGAATCGCCGTCAGGAAGATTGAGGACTCGCTTCCCCTCTACCGGGATCTCCTCGGTCTCAAAAACATCCGCATCGAAAAGGTGCCGGAGCAGAAGGTGCGCGTGGCGATGATACGGATCGGCGAGGTTAAAATCGAGCTCGTCGAGGCGCTCGGCGCGGACAGCCCCATCGCGAAATTTATCGAAAAAAGGGGCGAGGGGATCCACCACATCGCCCTGAGCACCGACGACATCCGCGGCGACCTCCAGAGGGCGAAGTCATCCGGCATCCAGCTTATCAATGAGACGCCGACGCCGCGCGGCGACGAGTACGAAGTCGCCTTCCTCCACCCCTCCTCCACCGGCAAGGTTCTGATCGAGCTCTGCCAGCCGTTATAGTTATCCACAGGCGTAGCCGATACTTAAGTATCGGCTAGATGCCTCATGTTGACAAAGTTATCCACAGGTGTAACCGACACTTAAGTGTCGGCTATAAGAATCGTTTGATTTGAGTCTGTGGATTCGGTTGTGAAATTGTACCAATATAGAACCACGTCGCCAAAGCGGTGGACTACATTACATTTTATCCTATAATGTTAATGTCATTCGACAGTTCAAAAGGACTATTCAGGAGGCACACACGCCAATGGGCTACGGTTTCTGGGGCAAACTATTGACGGTCGATCTTACGACGCGCAAGATCGGCAGGAGAGATATCACTGAGGAACAATTCAAGAAATTCTTCCTCGGGAGCGGAATCGCTGCAAAACTGCTCTACGACGAGCTGGACATCACACGCGATCCCCTCGATCCGGAGAACTCCCTCATCTTCATCCGCGGCCTGTTTAACGGCCTCGTCCTCCCCGGCGACAGCAAGTTCAACGTCTGCGCCCGCTCCCCCCTCACCGGCATCTGGGGGGAGTCAGCCGCAGGGGGACACTTCCACCAGCAGTTCACCGCAACAGGCTGGGATGGCATCATCTTCACCGGAGCATCCCCACGACCTGTCTACCTCTGGGTCAACGAGGACAGGGTTGAGATCCGTGATGCCTCGCACCTCCGGGGGCTTGACACCTTTGCGACAAGCACACGGTTAAAGGCCGAGACGGACGAGAAGGCAATCGTCGCCGCGATAGGGCCCGCCGGTGAGAAGGGTGTCCTCTTCGCTTCGATCATGTTTGACGGCCACATCGCCCGCGCGGCCGGACGCTGCGGCATGGGGACGGTGATGGGCTCCAAGAACCTCAAGGCGGTCGTGGTCCGCGGGAATAAGAAGCTTCCTGTGAAAGACCCGGATGGTTTGAAAGCCGCACTCAAGGAGCAGATACCTAAGATCCTTGAGGCCGCCAAGGGCCTGACTGATTTCTCCACTGCGGGCGGCGTCGAGGCGGTCGAGCTCCACGGCGACCTCCCCATCAAGAACTGGTATGAGGGGAGCTGGAAGGAGGAGGCGAAGAAGATCTGCGGGCAGACATTTATCCCCAAAACGCTCGAGCGCCACTACGCCTGTTTCGGCTGCCCCATTCGCTGCGCGAAAATTATCAAGCTGGATTCAGGCCCCTACGCGCCGCTTTTCGGCCACGCGCCCGAGTACGAGACGCTCGCCGCGTTCGGCTCCATGTGCCTGATTGACGACTACGAGGCCATCATGGCGGCGAACGAAAAGTGCAACCGGCTCGGGATGGACACCATCTCCTGCGGCGGGGCGGTCGCGTTTGCGATCGAGTGCTATGAGAAAGGCGTCATTACCAAGAACGATACCGACGGCTTAGAGCTCACCTGGGGGAACGCGCCCGCCGTGGTCGAGCTGGTCGGCCGCATCGGCAACCGCAGTGGCACGCTGGCGACGCTCCTCGGTCAGGGGGTGAAACGGGCTGCGGAGAAACTGGGCAAGGGCTCCGAGGGGTGGGCTGTCCACACCAAGGGCCTCGAGTACCCCTACCATGATCCGCGCGCCTTTACCTGCATGGCGGCAAACTACGCAACGGGGAACCGCGGCGCCTGCCACCTTGAGGCGCTGAGCTATTTCCTTGGGCGGGGGGTGCCGCTCGCCGACATGGGCTACACCACCCCGCCCGATCCACATACGAGCGAGGGCAAGGGAAAGATCTGCTACGACACGCAGAATTTCCAGGGGCTCTTCAATCCCCTTGGCCTCTGCAAGTTTTTATTCCTGGGGAGGGTCGGTCCTCAGTGGATAACCGGCTGGCTCAACTACGTCGCGGGATGGGACATCACGATGCACGACCTGCTCCACATCTCAGAGCGCCTCATCAATCTCAAGCGAATGTACAACGTGCGGCTCGGGATACGGAGGAAGGACGACAAGCTCCCGCCGCGCCTCGCGACTCACGCGCGCCCGAGCGGCGGGGCGAAGGGCGTCCTCCCCGACGTGGATAAGATGGTCTCCGAACTCTACGCGCTCCGCGGCTGGGACGCGGACGGCATCCCCACGAAAGAGACCGCGGCCCGCTTTGGTCTTGAGCAGGAATATGACCTGATCGGGAAGGCCGCCACAAAAATGTAGGGCTCTCAAAGGGAAGTATCTGTCTGGCTTCCCATCGGAAACGCATCAATCAACTACCAAAAGCACATTGGGGTACAGGAGGTAACATTTCCTATGATGAACTTACTTGTCATGGTATACCTTTCGTTTCCGTTGCTCATTGGCTGGCTCTTCTGGGGGAACAATCCCGGTGTCAAGGTGGATTTGGGGCAGATCAAAAAAGCGCCTGTGCTTACCGGCGGTGTTCCCGGAGGCCTTCCCGGACGAGTCAATAAAATCCAGGTGGTAAATTTCTCTCCGAAAACCGGCAATGAAATCGCCATACTGGGGCATCGCAGGATAACTCTACTGTCGTGCGAGAATTACCATATCAGCAAGCAGCTCTCTTTTGCAGACATGCTCCCAAAAGGATCTTCACTCGGCAGTAATTCCGAGCTTGTTGATGTAGATGGCGATGGGACATTTGAAATAATGAGGGGCGGAGGCGGATATAGAGATGTGGGGCTACTCGATGACAAAGGGAACCCGCTCTGGACCTTCCACCCGGACCCCCATGTGTCTCCTAATAAAATGATTCACGGAGACCTCAACAGGGATGGCCTTATTGAATTTTATGTGGCTGATCATACAGGACTCTACCAATTGGATCCAAAAGGGAAGGTCGTTAAGAAGATCAGCGATGCCTGGGTCTCGGACATCAATATAGTTGATGATCCACATCGCGAAAAGCCTCTTCTCGTCGCTCTCACGCATAGAAAAGAGTTTCAAATGTTTGATTTCAATGGCGACTTAGTAAGACGATTCACGCCCGCGTACCATTTTCGCCATTTTGACATCGTCAACTGGCCTTTGGGTCCGAATATCTTAATCGGGGTAGAAGGGTTTCACAGGTGGAAGATAGTCCTGATTGACCTCGATGGGAAGACCATATTCGATCAGATGCTGACAAACTTCTGGTTCTCTCATGGGCCGGAGGGAGTGGCCGTGAGGTTTGGCGAAAAAGAGCAGCCTTACCTTGCAGTCGTGGGTCATACTAAGTGGGTGGTTTCACTGCCGTTAACTCAGCCGTTAACTCAGTTGAATATTTTCTCCCACGCAGGTGAGCTCATCTATCAGGAAACACTCCGGGCTAACAGAGGGTTTTGCGTGAACGGGTGCAAAAAAGGCAAAGGCGAGGTATTGTTAGTCGGCGATAATGCCACAGCGGTGTGGGAATATAGCCTGAAATAAAAGGGACACTCTTTGCAATATATTTGCCACCAAGCAATTAAGTGCGAATTCATAACACTGCATTCTCTTTAAATACCAAGAAGAGAACCTCTTTCGCTTCAAGATTCGATACTTAATTAGCTCCTATTTGCTTGCCATCGAGCTAATTATAAAGAGTGTCCCCATTGACTTTTTGTCAGGAAGATCGCGCTCACCTGATAGATGAAATGTAATCAGAAGAGAAGTGCTTCTCCCTGTAGGGGCTTGATTCCCGCCTTCGGCGGGCAAGTATCAAGCTTGCCACGTGAAACACGTGGCCCGTTAAGCGGGTCGGATGAATCCGACCCCTACAAATCCGCCATTTAGGGACTCCATTCCCACTTGCGGCGCGCCCCGGTATGAATTATACTCACCGAGTAAAGAGGTCATTACCTCGTCTTCACCTGGAGCACACCATGCTGAAGAATATTGTCATAAAAAACCGGTATGTGGATTCGGTCATGCTCATGTCCATCTCCTCGCAGGTCAAGAGTGGCGGCGGGGTGAAAGAAGTCTCCGCGATGATGGGGACTGACGCGAACAAAGAACTGATGAAGGCCTCCGGGCTCCTCGATGATGCCGGGCGAGCGGCAGGCCCCATGGACATCATCATCGCGGTCGAAGCAAAAGACAGCGGGACCATACAGAACGCCATCGCCGCGGTTGAGGGGCTGCTGACGAGACGCGAGGGGACGGCCGCCCCGACCGAACAAGCGCCGCCGCACTCCCTCGCACGCGCCCTCGAACTCCGCCCCGGCGCCAAGTTGCTCTTCATCTCCCTCCCCGGAGCCTATGCGCGTCGAGAGGCCGAGGCTGCGCTGGGCAGGGGCCTCCACGTGATGATTTTCAGCGACAACGTGACGGTCGAGGATGAGATCGCGCTCAAAACCAAAGCGCGCGACCTCGGACTGCTCGTCATGGGGCCTGACTGCGGCACGGCGATCATCAGCGGCGTGGCGCTCGGTTTCGCCAATGTGGTCAGCCGCGGCACCGTCGGCATCATCGGAGCATCAGGAACCGGCATTCAGGAGGTGAGCTGCATCATTTCGAACATGGGCCACGGCATCACCCACGCCATCGGCCTCGGCGGCCGCGACCTCAAGGAGGAGGTGGGCGGCATCAGCATGCTCATGGGCATTGACGCCCTTGATTCCGACCACGATACAAAACTTATCGTCCTGATTTCGAAGCCTCCTGCGCCCGCCGTCGCCAAAAGAATCCTCGACAGGGCCACGCAGTGTTCCAAGCCCGCCATCATCAACTTCCTCAAGGGAGACCCCGCTGAGGCAGCGAAGCGCGGTCTCTCATTCTCTCCGACTCTGGAAGGCGCAGCCCTGAAGGCGGTCGCCTCCCTCGAAGGGAAGACGCCCGCCCCTGCCGGAATATCGCCGGAACTTCAATCGCGGGGGAAAGAGGCGCGCACGGCATTGAAATCTGGGCAGAAATACATCCGCGGCCTTTATTCAGGCGGGACGCTCTGCGACGAAGCGCTCCTCATCCTGCGTGACCTCGTGGGCGATTGCTGCTCCAACATACCTCTCAAACCGGAGTACAGGCTCAAAGATTCAAAGAAAAGCGAGGGGAACTGCCTGGTTGACCTTGGCGATGACGAGTTCACCCGGGGCCGGCCGCACCCGATGATTGATTTCACGCTCAGGTGCGAGCGGATTGTGCAGGAGGCAGGAGATCCGGCGACCGCGGTCATCCTCCTCGATGTCGTGCTGGGCTACGGATCGCACCCTGACCCGGCGGGCGCCCTCGTTCCGGTTATAGAGAAGGCCCGGGAGGTTGCCGCCGGGGGCGGACGCACTGTCGCCTTTGTCGCCTCAATCACGGGGACCGACGCCGACCCGCAGAATCGCACGCGGCAGAAGGTGGCGCTCGAGAGCGCGGGGGTGCTCATCGCGCCGACCAATGGCCAGGCAGTCCGCCTCGCCGGAGTCATAGTGAAAGGATAAATCGCCGATTCGCCGTTTTACCCATTCGCCGGTTCGGTTATATTTTCCATCAAATGATGTTGCAGCGGAGCACAGGTCATGAACAAAAACAGGATCAATGAATTATGGGCAGAAAAGCTCCAGATCATCAGCATGGGCTTAAAGTCGTTCACCGAGTCCATGGAGGCACAGGGAGCCGGGGTGATCCACGTCGACTGGCGGCCTCCCGCGGGAGGCGACCACCAGATGCTCGCGGCGCTCGATTCCCTGCGGCCACTCGAGACGAAGATCACCGAGGCAAATAACCGTGCCCTCGAAATGATGATCGGTGCCCAGCCGGTCCTTATCGACCTCCGCCCCGCACGCGAGGCAATCCCGGGAATGAAAGAGAATCTCATCCTCCACGCAGGCCCGCCGATCAGATGGGAGAAGATGTGCGGCCCCATGCGCGGCGCCATCGCGGGAGCCCTGATCTACGAGGGGAAGGCGAAGTCGCTCAAAGAAGCCGAACGACTCGCCGCGAGCGGCGAGATAGAATTCTCACCGTGCCACCATCACGGCGCTGTCGGACCAATGGCCGGCATCATTTCTCCATCGATGTGGGTATTCTGCGTCGAGAACAAACCTCACGGCAATCGGGCATTCGCCACGCTCAACGAGGGTCTCGGCAAGGTGCTCCGCTTCGGTTCCAACACCCCCGACGTCATCACGAGGCTCAAGTGGATGGAGACCACTCTCGCCCCCGCCCTCGCCAGGGCCGTCAGCCACGCGGGTGGAATGAACATCAAGAGCCTGATCGCGCAGGCGCTCCTCATGGGCGACGAGTGCCACAACCGCAACGTGGCCGCGACGGGCCTCTTTCTCCGCGCCCTCACTCCCCACCTGCTCGCGACGGACCTCGATAAAGAAACGATCGGGCAGATCTTCCTGTTCATCAGCGGCAACGACCATTTCTTCCTCAACCTTTCCATGGCCGCATCCAAGGCGACCGCGGACACCATCAAGGGACTCGGGTACAGCACCATCATGTGCGCCATGGCCCGAAACGGAGTGGAGATCGGCATCCGGGTGGCAGGTCTCGGCGACCGCTGGTTCACCGCACCCGCAGGGGAACCCAAGGGATTTTACTTTCCCGGCTACAGTGCTGCGGACGGCTGCCTCGATCTGGGAGACAGCACGATCACCGAAACCGCGGCAATCGGTGGATTCGCCATGGCGAGCGCCCCCGCGATTGTCAAATTTGTCGGAGGGGCGCCCGAGGATGCAATCCGCTACACGAGGGAGATGTACGAGATCTGCTGGGGGATCCACAGGGATTTCCAATTGCCCGCGCTCGATTTCCGGGGCACACCCGCAGGCGTCGACATACGGAAGGTGGTCGAGACGGGCATCACCCCGATCATCAACACCGGCGTGGCGCACAAGGACCCCGGGATCGGCCAGATCGGCGCCGGCATTCTGCGTGCTCATATGGACTGCTTCCGCGAGGCCCTCGCCGAATTCGCCAGGACATATTCAAAGTAAAAGGGAACAGGATGCACGCAGATACACAGGATTTTCAATTTTAGCCACAGATGAACACAGATAGTTATGGCGGCAACAGAGCCTCTAGTTGCTGGCTGTTGGAATGATTTAAATCCGCACAATCTGCGCAATCCGCGGTTACAAGTTTTGTATCGGTGTTTATCTGTGGTTCAGCGCTAAGGAGCATAATCCCCATGGCAGGAAAGGATTATCAGCGCCTGGCCCGCGACAAAGAGAAGCGCTGCGCTGCGGCACGGCCCCTGTCGCCGGACAACTCAAAAGTAGTCCCCCCAGACAGGGCAGCGGCGCTCCTCTCCGCCGTGATTCGCTCCGGCGACCGTGTCGCCATCGAGGGCAATAATCAGAAGCAGGCGGATTTCCTCGCCAGGATCCTCGCGGGTCTCGATCCGCGCCTGATCAACGGCCTCCACATGGTGCAGTCCTCTGTCGCGCTCCCCGAGCACATCGCCGTCTTCGACAGGGGCATTGCCCGCGACCTCGACTTCGCTTTCTCCGGGCCTCAGGCCAAGGAACTCGCGCGCATCGTGAACGAGGGGAAGGTAAGGATCGGGGCTATCCACACCTACCTCGAGCTTTTCGGCCGCTACTTCGTGGACCTCACGCCGCGCGTCTCCCTCGTCGCTGCGGAGCTCGCCGACGCGAGTGGTAATCTCTACACCGGTTTTAATACGGAGGAGACGCCGACGGTCGTTGAAGCCACTGCCTTCAAACAGGGGATTGTCATCGCCCAGGCACGAAAAATCTCGGATATGTTGCCGCGCGTTGATATACCCGGTGACCAGGTGGACTTTGTCATCCCCTGCGGCTCATCCCCGTACATAGAACCGCTTTTCACACGCGACCCGGCAAAGATCACGGAGATGCAGATTTTCATGGCCATGCTCGCCCTCAAGGGAATTTACCTTCCCTACATGGTCACCAGCCTCAATCACGGTATCGGCTACGGTACGGCAGCGATCGAACTCCTTCTCCCCACCTACGGGGAAACGCTGGGCCTCAAAGGAAGGGCCTGCACACACTGGATCCTCAACCCCCACCCCACCCTGATCCCGGCGATCGAGGCGGGATTCGTGCAGAGCGTCCACTCATTCGGGAGCGAACCCGGGATGGAGGATTATGTCCGGGCCCGAAGCGATATCTTCTTCAGCGGCGCGGACGGCAGCATGCGCTCGAACCGGCTCCTCTCACAGGTCGCGGGACTTTACGCGAGCGACATGTTTGTGGGCCTCACGCTCCAGATTGACGAAAATGGGAACAGCTCAACCGCCACCGCCAACCGCATCGCCGGCTTCGGAGGGGCCCCCAACCTCGGCGACAACCCCGGCGGACGCCGTCACGTGAGCGGCGCCTGGCTCATGGCCGGCCGGGAGGATACCCTGACCGCGCGCGGCGCGGGGGGATTGCCGCGGGGCCGGAAACTCGTGGTACAGATAGCCCCGACGCAGAGCGAAAAGAAAGGCATCCCTGTCTTCGTCGAAAAACTTGATGCAGAGAAGCTTTTTGAGCAGGGATTCTTCTCGCTCCCGCCGATCATGCTTTACGGTGACGTCATCACGCACATCGTCACCGAAAAGGGCATCGCGGTTCTGCATCGCTGCCCTGATCTTTCCACGCGGCAGGCGGCGATCCGCGCGGTGGCCGGCGATACCCCCGTTGGAAGGAAGGAGAAGAAAGGGGAGACCGCCAAGCTACGGGGTGAGAAGATCGTATTTTACCCTGAGGACATCGGTGTCAGAAAAGAGGATGCCCGCCACTCACACCTCGCCGCGAGAAGCATCGACGACCTTGTCAAAGCCTCCGGCGGCCTCTACAAACCGCCTGCGAAGTTTCTCTACGATTGAAGCCCGGCAGAACTGCTCGCTTTAATTCCAATATTCACCTCCGTCCGATTATAGTGTGCTCACCATGATAGTGTTACTGCACCAACTCGAGATGCGCCTGTTGGATCAATCCTTATTTGTGATTTAGTTTTTTCGCTGTCGAATGCTGATCCGACTCACTGTCGAAGGGCACCTCTAGCGGATAAGCAATAAGGCGATCTCTGGAATCAGCTGTGCGGGATGCGGGGACTGAGCGAACGCGAGCGCGTTCGCGCATCCGCGCCGGCACTCCTCAATTTCTCCACGCAATAGTCATAGTCTCACCCTGATTCTTCCTCACCTATATTCCCTATTCCCCCTGTTCCATTACCTGAGATGTTTAATAAAACATCTTCTTCTCTTGTGCTGCCTTCTTTCAAAGTGCTCCCATTGCTCCTGGACATGCCTGTTCGTCTCGAGTTCAGGGTTGGATTCGACTCTGGTAATGCCGAATTTGTCGAATACCCCGTGTATCTTGCTGATTAATATCGCGTTCACGCCCTTGCCATGATACTCTGACCTCACTGCCATCAAATACAAATCCACTCGGTCATTTTTCCTGAGCGCTTTTAAAAGATGAATGAATCCAAACGGAAAGAGTTTCCCCTTCGCCTTTTGCAGCGCCCGTGACAACGATGGAATACTGATGCCAAAGGCAATTATACGCTTGCTCTCGTCAAGTACAATCGGCACGAAATCGGGGTTAATAAATCCGAAATATTGTTTAATGTACGCATCAACCTGTCTTTTCGTCAACGGAACGACAGCGTACAGATGTTGATATTCATCATCAAGAAGTTGAAACAGTTCGTGGGCATATGGCAGCAGCTCTTTCCTGTTTCGCACCTCCAGCATCTTCAGTTTATATCGTCGCATGACAATATCGGCGATCCTGGAAATTGTCTCATTGGGTTCGGGTGGGACTAAAAGCTCATATTCTACCCAGTCGACATCTTTTGCATATCCCATTTTCCCCATATGCGCTGCGTAATAAGGATAGTTGTAGATTGTGGCCAGTGTGCCAAGCTCGTCGAACCCTTCTACAAGCATACCCTCAGGGTCCAGGTCGGTGAAACCCAGCGGTCCGTGCACCGCAGTCATGCCGGTTTCTTTCGCCCATGACTCAACTGTTTTTAATAGTGCTTCTGACACAGCCACATCATCAATAAAATCAATCCAGCCAAACCGCATATAGCGCTGCTTCCATATTTCGATATGCGGTCGGCTAATTATGCCTGCAATGCGGCCGACGAGGCGGCCGTTCCTGTACGCCAGCCAGTACCTCGCCTCGCAATTATCAAAGGCGGGATTCTTATCCCGGCGCAGAGTATGGTACTCATCTCTAAAGAGAGGAGCAACCCAATGCGAGTTGCCGCGGTACAGCAGGTAAGGAAATTGGATGAACGATTTTAAATCTTTCAGCGTGACAACTTTTTTGATCTGGACGTCCATGACACTACATTAAGAAAGTTACTCGATTTAAACAAGAGTTAGATATCAACATAATTGACACATGCAGACGTATTACGGATCATACTGGAGGCCTTAATGTTATAGACTAAATATTCCTGCCTGTCCGACGCGCCTTCATGCCGCAAAGGTGGAATAATTTGCCCATAACATATTCGAAGCGAGCACAATATCTAATACGTCTGGGTGTTTCACATTGATCACCTGGGGTTGCTGCTCATGCAACCCGCGCTTCTCAGGTCGGCGTGCAGCAGATTGTTAGAGCAAGCCTTAGATAAATCTTTGCCAGTTTACTATCACGAGTACCAGTGTAATACAAGATGTAATGCCAATAAGATCAGGAACCCCGCGAATAATTAACTCGCCGCCGATGACAATCGCAGTCCATATAGTAGCTACCCATTGAAACGGCTTACGCTGCTTCCTAATGCCATATCCGCTTATTGCAAAGCAAACCGATAAAAAAATAAAGAGGAGAATGCCCCAAACTAAGTTCACTTTCGGAAGTTTTGCAAGAAAAATTTGGGGGAGCATCATACCGATAGCAGGCAAAGCAAAGAGGACGGCCCAGAACCAAGCGATGGTCGATGCCGCTAATAACCACTTGCTCTTTTCGGATGCATTCATGGATTTCCTTTTGTTATTGCTCTAAGTGAAACTCACCCGTCCCGCCTTGGCGGGATCGGGTGCAGCGGATAGTTGGCAGCTTCACTCTAGTTTGGATGGGTCAAGCAATCTAGCGCCGTGATGAATTGTAAGAAGCTCGACAAGTTCGGCGCGAAGCCGCTAGACGATACGATAGCTTCCTAGTGTTGTGGTCCTGAAATAACTTGGCAAAGTCTTTTGATCTTTTCGAGAATCGAATCAGCAGTAGCAGTCCAGGCAAAAGGACATGCATGAGCATTGTAATGTTGGACGAACTGCTCGATTTTGGCTACCAGTTCTTTCACACTACGGAATGTCCCTCGACGAATCGCCTGTTGTGTTATCCGGTTGAACCAGATCTCAACCTGGTTCAGCCATGATGAATACGTCGGGGTGAAGTGAACATGATAGCGGGGATGAGATGCCAGCCATTGTTTCACGCGAGGATGTTTATGGGTTCCATAATTAGGAGTGCCTTCGGCAGACATAAGGATAACCTTGGCACGCATCACCAAACCATAAGGAAAGGAGCGTGAGTCGGCGATTGATTCTAACTGTTGTTTCTCTTCGCCGGACAAAATAAGAGCTTGT
>Ga0315291_10000379_pt1 | contig 58188 bp, 60 predicted proteins | sample YL17G12_20_MG_FD_203070 | JGI IMG/M metagenome (GOLD analysis project Ga0315291, IMG submission 203070) | Sediment microbial communities from Yellowstone Lake, YNP, Wyoming, USA - YL17G12_20 | ecosystem: Environmental > Aquatic > Freshwater > Lake > Sediment | place: USA: Wyoming | collected... | reverse complement strand
CCTCGCGAAGGTCTTGCTCGAGAAACGGGATCGTCAGCTGGTCGCGAATCCCCGGGTCATCAAGCCACGCTCGGACGCGCGCGAGATCGTCTTCCGCGACCGCCCGGAGGCGGACCCCCTGGCCGATCTGAGCAGCTTCCTGCACGTCCCCTCCTAGAACCCGGCGCCGAAAGCGCCCAGATCATAGCCGCAACGGAAGCGTCAAGCGTTCGTGGCGCCGGGCGGCCATTGCCTTTCCCTCGAGAAGGAGTCTGGACAGGTGTCACGTTTATCCCTTTTGCGCAGCAGGGCGGCTAGAGCAATCCTGCGGATCTGGATTGGCTGGCTATCGGCCAGACGGCTTGTCCGATTCGCCATTCTTTCTCTCCGCGACGTTGTGCGAGAGGCGCGCTCAGAGGCATACCTCAACCACCAGACATGCAAGTGCTGCGGGCGACGGGATAAGTTCGATTTCCACGTCTCAGACGAGATCTGGGCACTAGTCATACCGCGTAGACTACAGAATAGGGTGGTATGTCTGCCGTGTTTTGACAGATTGGCTGCGCGGAAGCAGGTTGACTACGCCACGGAGCTGGAGCGCCTGTGCTTCGCTGGGGATAAGGCCGTCTTCGATTTCGTGATTGGCTCAGCCAGAGACTGCGATTTCGGCACGTCCCAGCGTGTTCTTCTGGACGGGGACTGAGGTGTACGCTGATCTAGTCCTCGCAGTCCTTCTTCTTCTCCTTGGAAAGGCATTGATCACAGAACTCCTGGCCACTCCCCAGGACGGGTTCGGTCTTGCTCTCCTCGCATCCAGACGACGGCCATTCCGTGCAGTTGGAGCAAAAGTGCCACGTGTCTCTCCCCCACCGCCTTCGCCACGTTCTTGCCATTTGCGCATCCTCCTTCTGAAATGGTGACGCATGATAGACGTGGGGATAGACAAGAGTCAACCACAGATCCTGGAGGGGCGCCCGCCGTGCAGAATCACCAAGGCCAGATTTTCCCACGCGTGCCTGTTCCGAAAGGCATGGATTCTGACACGACTCCTACGGTCTTGACTTACATGATCCGGTACAACACGATTCTGGAGTCCGTGACAGTTCTTGTCCCGCTGATAACCGAGGAAGGTGAAGTCTGGCTCGCCGCCGATGGCTGCGTTAGCTCAGATGATGGTGGTCGAGAGGAATATGCCCTCAAGACAGCCCGGGTGAACGACTATCTCGCTGTCGGCATCGCAGGTTCCTACGGATACGGAGGGCAGATCGTCGCTCAGATCTGCGGGGAACCAGAGTTGGCTAAACTCGTTAGTCGGGTGGACGTATTTAAGATCCTTGAGAAGGAAAATGCACCCCGTTCCGGCAAGTTTTACGAGAAGGCAAAGGATGACATCACGGCAACGCTCAATGCTTGGCGGAGCGGTTTGTCTGCGGAAGGAAAGGACCTCAATGTGGTCCTGGCCGGGATAGCTTCAGACGGGCCAAGATTCTGCGTGTGGCATTGCGGCCTCAATTGGAAAGAGGAAGAGTACCCGAACGCGGCGCGACGCTGGGAGCCTGGAATGGAGTTCGGTTTTCCCTTCGGACCAGTGAACTACCGTCCGGCAGCCAACGTTCTTGGAGAAACGAGCAAGCCCCCCAAGAAGCGGATCAAGGAGTGCATCCGCTTGTTTGCCAAGAAGTGCCCAGAAGCGGTGAATAGCAAAATAGTCTATAGGCGTTCTAAAGATGGCTTTCGTCTTGACCCGCCGGACTGGCCGGGCGTGGAAAGCGCGAAGTGGCCGACTGATTGCCCCCACGGATCAACAACTACAATCGACACAGCGGCACGATTGCAGAGAGGTGCATAACCTGGGACCACTGGCAATTATGCCTCACAGTTGGCCAAGAGGAGATAGACCAGCGCGGGGTCACGTCCAGGCAAGTGTGTAGATTGCGGTTCCCTTCCCTCCGAACCGGAGACTAGAGCTGACTTTCCCGCTGTCGTTCTGCGAAGTCGCGCAGTTGGCGCCCAGTATCGAAAACCAGCGGAGCCTGTCCTCCCCGAGATATCTCCCATCGTCCGTCGTGTCTGTTTAGCACGGAGAAGCCCATAGATTCAAGCGCTGAGATCGCTTCGCCGAGGGAGAGAACCCGGGAGGCAGTTGAGTCATGAGTGTTCGGCTCAGCATAGTGCGGGTTCCTTGGATACCCAGTCTCAGCCGTGCTGAGCAATGCAAGACGATCTTCCATGGCGCGGGCACAACTGCGGATGTCGCGCAGGCACTGAAGCGCAGCGGCGGCAGCGAAGCAGAACAGCCCAGACACAAAACCCGCACCAAGCCACGTCAGAGCCGGAATGTAGGCTGAGATGAGCCACTCGTAGCCAGCATCGGGCTTCCCCGGCCAAAGTTGAGTGCAGACAACGAGTCCTCCGATGATGTCGAGCACGCCCACGACCGCCAGGACGCCGGGAAGTGCAGACCCTCCTCGTGGCGCTTCTGAGAGCCCTTCGCCATCAACCATCGGCTCCTCCTCGCATACGCGACGAGCATACTACTCCGCCCAGCGCGCCACTCTGCTAGCCTGCCCCCCTCCAGAACAGTCCGAGTTGAGTGCTAGTGTCGGAACTCGCGTACTAGCCTGGCTTCTTGGATGCCGCATATCGAGAAAGGCAGACAGGGTGACAATAGACACCGCTCTCCTCGTTGTGATACATCCCCTCCATTGAGGAACACCTGCGACAGACGAAACAGAACGCCTCGTCCTTGCGGCCTGTGATGAGCGTATAGGCCAAGCCGTCAACCTTCTCAACGCCCTGGCTCCCGTCCTCTGGGACAAGGAGGCGCAGGTCAACCTTCTCTGGCTGCGGCAAGTCCGATCCGCAATTCCGGCATTTCTGCATGCCTTCGACAATGACTCCCCCGCAGAGAGGGCACTTCGCCCGGAGATCCGCAAGGGCGAGCGCAATGACCCATCCAATTGGGCCAAGAAGGAATCCGACAAGGGCTCCGTCTGCCTGCCTTCCTCGTCCCTGTCCGATAAGTCCGCCTATTAGGGACGAGATTGCCAGTCCACACACAATGCCGGTGACAAGGCCCAGTGCACCCACTCTCCTCCCTCCTCAAGATCTCTACCCATGGGATGGCTTGCGGAATCAGTTGGCGTCCGGTCGGTGATTCCATGGTGCCTCCCGCCTCGGTCTGTCCCAGTACGGGCTCTTGCACTTCGGGCAGACCTTCGGAGCCTCAGCCTTGTTTCTGGGCACCCACTCGTGCCCGCACCGCTCGCAGCGGTAGCCATCTAGCGTCACTCTAGCCATGCCCCCACTCTACACCCAACGAGGATATACGTCAAGTGGCCCCGTAGAGGGTTGACAGAGGCCATACCTTGTGGTATAATACTTATCGGTAAGGAGGAGGACGTGGACAAGATCAAGTCGCTCGTTGAGGCGCACAAGGAGTTCGACACCCAGGAGAAGTGCGAGGCGCACCTGGCGAGCAAGCGCTGGCCGCACGGCGTCACTTGCCCTCGCTGCGGCTCCCACGACGTGACCTACATGGAGTCCCGCCGTCAGTGGCAGTGCTCCTGCCGCTACCAGTTCTCCGTAACTGCCGGAACCGTCTTCCACAAGACGCACATCGATCTTCCCCGCTGGCTGATGGCCGTCTGGCTTGTCTGCCATTCTCCCAAGGGGATCTCGGCCAAGCAGATCCAGCGGGAACTTGGCGTGACGTACAAGACGGCTTGGTACATGGCGCGGCGCATCCGGTGGGCTATCCAGAACAACCTCGTGGGGATGGCCATCGGTGGCAAGGTCGAAATCGACGAGGGCGTAGTCAAGGCGGACGGGGGACGGGCAACCGGGAACGTCACCTACCAGGCCAAGGACGTACTCGGCTTGGCTTCCCGCACCACCGGGAACCTACGGATGATCGTTCTCGAACGCCTGACGCACGCCGAGATTGACCGGGTATGCGTGACGAACCTGGGAGTAGTGCAGCGGATCTACACGGACGAGGCTGGCCGGTTCAAGTTCCTATCCAAGTTCGGCCTGCACCAAACCGTCAACCACTGGCTCAATTACGCAAAGGGGAAGGTCCACGTCAATCACGTCGAAAACGCCTGGAGCCTATTCAAGCGCGGACTGATCGGCGTCTACCATCACGTCTCGGCCAAGCACCTTCAGGAGTACCTCGACGAGTTCGCCTTCCGAGACTCGCACCGTAAGGAGAAGGCTGGCCTTATGAACCTAGTTCTGGCAAACTGCGAGGCGTAGGCGGTACTGAGACTGCCCTGCAAGGAGGGCTCATGCAAAAGAATGTGAAACTCACTCATTCACCGGTTAGCCCCAGCGTCGAAGTCGTGGGGGATATGGTCATGGTGCTGCACGGTCCGTACTCTACAGATGCAGTCACGATGCAGTTCAACCCAAGAATCGACGACTACAAGGAGAAGGATGACCGTCCCGGCGTACAGATCAGACAAATCATGGTCACCGTTTCAACTCCGGAAACCAGGACGGCGCAATTCGACTTCGGAAAGCACAACACCCACAGCATAGTCGTCAGCGGACGGTCATATACCGTTCAATTGCTTTCAATCGGAAAGGAGAAACTAGAGGGGCAGGACTTCCCCTTCTTTGAGTTTCTCGTCTCCTGGGATTAGGAGCCCCTCCTTGTCTACGTCCCGTTCAAGAACCTTCGCGCCGTCGGTGTAGAACGCCCTCTTCCCGTTCCGCGTTTCCTGAACGACGTGCATCCATCTACCCGTTTCTGGGTGCGGATGCCAGGTCTTAATGCTGTACGTCTCTCCGCTCTGGTTTTCTACCTCAAGTCTGCGCGTCACTTCCCCCTCCTCGCTCACGTCGAAGCTGCTGCCCTGAAGGATACCTGGCCCCTTTTCTTTGCTCCGCTTGCCCGTCCCGGCACTTCAGACGTATCCTCCGCACAAGGAGGTTGCGAATGACTACGCCCGAAGGGACCATCACGTTCTGGCTCAAACATCAACATCCTGATTGGCCGTCCAACAGCAACGGCTATTACTTCGGACCCTTTAGCCACGAAGACCTCTCAGTCAAAGCGGTGAAACACCCAGACAAGACACTCGAACTCTTCGTCAGCGGCCCCTCGGGCCGCTCTTTCGAGTTCAAACACCCCGTCCCGGAATGCCCTCCAAAGGGCCTAATGGTTGTCATCACTTGGACTCCGAAGGAGATGAAGTTGTATCTGAACACGAAACTGACTGAGACCCGCCAGATCGAATAGCCGTCTTATAGTGCCACCTGATCTCATCCTTGCCTAAGGCCCTGCTCTCCACCACAACGTCCACGATCTCTCCAAACTCGTATCCAAAAGGTTTCTTCTGCGATTCACCGCTCATGCCGATAAGCACCTCCGGCCAATCACCAAACGAGGACATGTGCCTCCCCTAGCTGCCCTAACGGGATAAGCGAGACAGGTGTCCGCCCTGCGGACGACAAACTCACGCCCCTGCCACCGCAGCGGTCCTCCGTCCGGCGCGAGTTGGCCCGTATTCTCCCACCGGCTTGTTGGAAGCAAAGGAGGAAGACAATGAAGAAGACGCTTTCGGTTGTCCTCGCGGCCTCGGTGTTGTCCCTGGTCTGCCTGATGCCGATCGCGTTCGGCCAGACCGAGACGACCACCGGGGGCGGGACAGTCTCCGCACTCCTGGACAAGGAGCTGACCGAGCTGGGAACGGTCCTGGACAGCCTGGAGGCGTTCATGGCTCAGCTCGTCGGCGAAGTCAAGGGGAATATGGCCGAGATTGGCCGGGTCGAGGGGAAGGCGGATGACCTCCGCGACGTCCTGAGAGCCGTCTCCGTCGAGATCAAGGACGCCGAGGGCAAGATTGTCGGTCTGCGGGAGGACGTCGACCGCCTGGCCGGCGTCTCCGAAGAGTTCAAGACGCGGATCACCGCCCTCGAGGCCGGGTTGGCGGAGTTGTCGAAGTTCTGCGAGAAGCTCGCCACAACCCTTGAGGTGACGCGCGACGACGTGGCGAAGCTGTCGACCGAGCTTGCGGCGCTCCTCGACGAGCTCCGCGTCTTCAAGGCCGAGTTCACGGCGCTCGGGGAGGAACTTCGCACTGGGCTGGCCGCCCTTGCGGGCGAGGTCCGAGCCGAACTGGACGCCATGTCGGGCGAGTTCCGCGCCGACATCTCCGCTCTCATGAACACGACCGATGACCTCTCGATCCGGGTCCAGAAGCTCGAGGACGAGGACGTCGCCACCTTCAAGAGGAAGGTCATTGAGCTCGAGCGCGCGATGAGCGCCCTGGCCATCAAGGTGGACAACAACCGCGCCAAACTCGAGGGCTTTGACCAGGCCATGGCCACTCTCGCAGCGGGCGTTGAGCAGAACACTCTCGCCATCGCCACGATCCAGCCTCTCGTGGAGAGCCACGAGGCGCGCCTGGCCGTCCTTGAGGACCCGACGAGCATGACCGAGCTGAAGAACCAGGTGAACACGCTCTTCGTCATCTCCATCCTTGCCCTGCTGGCCGGGGTGGGCGCGCTCCTGTGGGGGTTCATGGGACAGTGAGGACGCGGATGAGGGGGAGCTAGAGTCCGGATGCGGGAGGGACGCGGTCCCTCCCTTTCTTTTGCGGTGCGACGTAACAGAAGTTATAGTAGTCAACCGCTCGGTGAGGGGGGCACGATGCCCAGCTTGGGAACGCGACTCGAGCAGTTTCGACTCGAGAACGGTTGGAGCAAGCGCGGCGTGGCGCAAAGGCTCGGGGTCTCGACGCCCTCGATCGTTCGATGGGAGGAAGGAACGACCGAGCCGAACGACTACAACCGCTACAAGATCGAGCGACTCATCGCCAGAGTGGGAGGCGCCCCGCAGCCAACGACGGCTCGAGTCGAGTCCCTCTCCCTCTTCCCCGAGCCCCGGGTGAGGCGGAGCCGGCGATGACCCGAATCAACAAGGTCGTCCTTGCTGGGTTCAAGTCCTTCCAGAAGAGGACGGTCATTCCGTTCTTCGACGGCCTGACGGCCATTGTGGGGGAGAACGGGGCCGGAAAGTCGAACCTGTTCGATGCGATCAGCTTCGTGATGGGCCGTCGGTCGTCGCAACTGCGCGCCGACCGCCTGGAGCATCTGATCTTCAACGGCGGCGAGCGGCACGCTCCTTCCGAGGAGGCGGAGGTCGTCCTCCACCTCGACAACACCGGCGGCGTCTTCAATCGGTTCCTCGAGAACGGCGACCGCGCCCCCGAGGTCACGATTGGCCGTCGCATCACGCGCAAATCCTCGACCTACTTGTTCATGGGCAAGGGGTGCCCGCGCGAGTTGGTCGACCAGGTGCTGGAAGAGGCCCGGGTGGACCCGGACGGCCAGCAGCTGATCGCGCAGGGGCGGATCACGGACGTCGTCCGCCGCAGCCCGCTCAAGCGCCGGGAGATCCTGGACGAGGTGAGCGGGATCGCCGCCTACGACGATCGGCGGCGGCAGGCGATCGACGAGCTGAAGGACGTGAAGTCCAAACTCAACACGCACCGCGTCGTCCTTGCCGAGCGGCGGAGACGCCTTGTCGCCCTAGAGCGGGAGCGCGACGCGGCCCTCGAGCACCAACGCCTGACCGAAGAGCAGGGCCACCTGGCCGACTCGATTCGGCACCTGAAGAGGGAGAGGGTCGTCGAGCGGCTCGCGCGGGCGCGGGCCGAGCGCGGAGGCATGGTCGGCCAGACCGAGGGGCTGGAGGAGGAGGTCAAGCGCCTCGACCTCGCGATCGAGAACAAGGAGTGGGAGCTCGAGGGAATGCGCGACGAGGCCGGGGGACCGGGGGAAGTCACCCTCGTGAAGGAGGTGGAGCGCGTCCGGGCCGGGATCGCCCAGAAGGGGATGGAGATGGACCTCAAGCGCCAGCAGGCGAAGAGCCTGCAGGAGATGATCGACGAGGTCGCGCGAATGAAGGCCGCGGAGGCCACCCGGGCCGCGGCGGCGCCCACTGCGAGCCGGGCCGTTCAAGCCCTCCTCGCCCGCAAGCGAGGTGGGATCTACGGGACCGTCGCTTCCCTCGCCACCCCGCGCTCGGGGTTCGAGGTGGCTTTCGAGACCGCCGCGGGGGGAAGCCTCTCCGACCTCGTCGTCGACTCGCGCGAGACGGCGCTCGAATGCATCGCCTACCTGAAGGAGAATCGGCTCGGCCGGGTGCGGATGCTCCCCCTGGGTCGGCTGGTGACCCCTCACAAGAGCGTCGCCTCGGCGGACGCCCTCAAGCTCGCTGGGGTGGTCGACTACGCGATCAACCTCGTCGACTTCGACCCCAAGTACCGCCGCGCCTTCGAGTACGTCCTCACGGACACGGTCGTCGCCGAGACGCTCGGGGCGGTGCGCGACGTCGACGGGGTGCGCGTCGTCACGCTCGACGGGGACCTCCAGAGCAAGGGCGGAGCCCTCACCGGAGGGTCTCGCCCGGAGTCGGCCCGGGAGCCGATCAAGCCGCGAGACGCTGCCTTCGACACAGCGCGCAAGCGCCAGGAGGTCCTCAAGCTCGGGAGGGAGGTGGAGCGGCTCGAGGAGGAGGTCGTTGAGTTGCGTGCCCTCCTCGCGGAGAGAGAAGCGGCCCTCCGCGAACAGGAGACGAAGGGGAGCGAAGCGAAGGGGCAGGCGACGGCGCGGAGCGAGGAGCTGCGCGTCCTGCGCGAGGCGCGCCGCGAGACGTACCAGCGCCTGGAGGGAATCCGCCGCAACCTAGTACGTTACGAGCGCGACGAGGCACAGGCACAGGCGGAACTGGAGGCCCTCGGGGCGGAGGACCATCCAGCGGACCAGTACGCCCCAGGTCCCATCGTCGACCTGGAGCGCCGGATCGAGGAGAACAAGCGGCGCCTCCGGCGGCTCGAGCCCGTGAACATGCGGGCCATCGAGGACTACGCCGCGTTCGAGGCGGAGTTCAACCTCTTCCGGGACAAGGTGAACGCCCTGGAGGATGAGAAGCGGGAGATCGAGCGGCTGATCGGGGAGATCGAGGAGCGGAAGCGGGAGCGCTTTCTGGAGACCCTCTCGGAGGTGAAGACGCACTTCGACCGAATCTTCCGCGAGTTGTTCGAGGGCGGGAGCGCATCGCTTGAATTGGAGGAGGAGGGGAACATCGCCTCGGGCCTCCTGATCAAGGCGAACCCGCCGGAGAAGGAGCCGCACGTCCTCGACTCCCTCTCCGGCGGGGAGCAGACCCTGGTGGCGACGGCGTTCGTCTTCGCCCTCCAGGAGCATCAGCAGGCGCCCTTCTTCATCCTGGATGAGATCGACGCGGCCCTTGACCTCTTGAACGCGACACGCCTTGCCCGCATGCTTCGCGAGTATGCCAAGCGCGCACAGGTGATCGTTGTCTCACACAACGAGGAAACGGTTCGCCATGCCGATCGGGCCTACGGGGTGACAATGCACGGGGGGGTGTCGCAGGTGCTTGCCCTCAACCTGAACTGATGAACACGAGCAAAGCGAGTGTGTCGATGGGCATCGCCGACCTGCCCCTCGAGGAGCTGGTCGGCCTGACCTGGGAGGGGACCCTCCGCCGGCTGACGGCGGACATGGACCCCTGGGACATCGACATCTCCCTTCTCGCCCGCCGCTACCGCGACTACCTCGCCGCGCTGGAGGAACTCTCGTTCGAGATCCCGGGCCGGATGGTCCTCACCTGTTCCATCCTCCTGCGGATGAAGTCCGACCTGCTCATCGAGCTCGGCCGCCCCGTCGGGCAGGACGGTCTCGTCGACGAGCTCGCCCTCGCCGTGGAGGACGAGGCGCCCTGGCACGAGCCCGCAGACCCGGATGCCTTCTCCCTTCCCCTCCTTCGCCGGCCTCGGCGCCGCGTGACGCTAGAAGAGCTGCACACCGCCCTCTCTGGGGCGATGAAGGTCAGCCGACGGCGCGCTGAGCGGCTGATCGAGCACGTGGAGCGCGACGATGAGGAGATCTTCGAGCAGTTCGAGATTGGTGGGCAGGGGATCGCCGACCGCCTGCGCTCCCTTGCCGAGCGGATTCGGAAACTCCTTGCCCGATCGCGCGTCGTCAGCTTCTTCCGGCTTCTTGACCGCGGAGACAGGGAAGAGCGCGTGGAGCGCTTCTTCGAGATCCTCCACCTGGCCGCGGAGGGGGAGATCACCTGCACCCAGGACGAGTTCCTGGGGGACATCCTGATCCGACTGGGCGAGCCGGGTTGACCGCGGCCGGAGGGACGGCGATGACCCAGGATGAGGGGGGCAGCCGAGGGCGCGACAGGGCGCTCGTGGAAGCGGCGCTCTTCCTCGCGGATAAGCCCGTCTCGCGCAAGACGCTCTCCGGGATCCTCTCTGGGGCCTCCTCCGCCTACGTCGATCTTCTCCTTACCGAGATCCGCGACGATCTCTCGCATCCGGATCGGGGCCTAGAACTTGTCGCCGAGGGGGACAAGCTCCTCTTTCAGGTGAAGCGGGAGCACCTCCCATCGGTCGCCCACCTCGCCCCACAACAGGACATCCCCAGGCCGGTCCTGCGCACCCTCGCCGTGATCGCCTACAACCACCCCGCAACGCAGTCTGCCGTGGTCAAGGCGCGGGGCAACAAGGCCTACGAGCACATCCGCGAGCTCGTCGAGCGCGGCCTCATCCGCACCGACGAACAAGGGCGCACGCTCCTCCTCTCCGTCACGGACGAGTTCCTGCGCTACTTCGGCCTGGCGAGCGTGGAGGAGTTCCGCCTCCAGGCCGCCCCGTCCCCCTCTCCTGCGTCCGCACCGGATCGAGAGGGTATAATCGAGGCCTAGGAGGTGGAGGAATGGAGAAGTGGGAGTGCACCGTCTGCGGCTACATCTACGACCCAGCCGTCGGGGACCCGACCACAGGCGTGGAGCCCGGAACGGCCTTCGAGGACCTCCCCGCGGGCTGGACATGCCCCGACTGCGGTGCCGGCGTGGACATGTTCGAGATGATCTAGTCGCTTCCGCCAGGTTGTGGGGCGCCTTCCCTTATGGAAGCGCGTTCTTCTTCCTGGCCGGACCCCTGGCGGTGCAGCCCGTCCTTCCATCCCCATGACGAGCGCTCGATCGGTCTATCTCGATAACGCGGCCACGACCCCGATGGACCCCGCGGTGGCCGAGGCGATGGCCCCCTACGCGGCCACCACCTATGGGAATGCCTCCAGCCTCCATGCGCTCGGCCGTCAGGCTCGGAGAGCGGTGGAACAGGCCCGGGAAGACCTGGCGCGCCTCCTCGGCGTCTCCCCGGAGGAGATCGTCTTCACCTCGGGCGCGACGGAGGCGGACAACCTTGCTCTGAAGGGCCTTGCCTTCGCCCATCCGGAGAAGCGCCACCTCGTCATCTCAGCGGTCGAGCACCACGCCGTCCTCCACCCAGCGGAGTGGCTCGCCAGGCGAGGGTACGAAGTCGTCCGGATGGGTGTGGATGCGACCGGCCGGGTCGATCCAGCGGAGGTCGAGGCGGCCATCCGCAAGGAGACGCTCCTCGTGTCGGTGATGGCAGCGAACAACGAGGTCGGGACCCTCGAGCCGGTCGACCGGATTGGCGCCATCTGTCGGGCGCAGGGCGTTCCCTTCCACACGGACGCCACCCAAGCCTTCGGGAGGGTCCCTCTCTCCCTGGCCCACGTCGACCTTCTGTCCACCTCGGCCCACAAGCTGAACGGCCCGAAGGGGGTCGGCCTCCTGTACGTGCGCAAGGGACTTCGCCTCGATCCGCTCTTTCACGGGGGAGGCCACGAGGGCGGTCGGCGCAGCGGGACGGAGAACACTCCGGGAATCGTCGGGCTGGCGGAGGCGGCGCGCCTGAGCTTCGCTGCGATCGAGGACACGGAGGCGAGGCTGTCGCGCCTTCGTCGGCGGATGATCGAGGCGGTCCTGCGCCTTCGCGGGACCCGACTGAACGGGAAAGAAGAAGAGAGCCTCCCGACGATCGCGAACTTCAGCTTCGCCGGGGTGGAGGGGGAAAGCCTGGTGATGAAGCTCGACGAGCAGGGGATCGCGGCGTCGACCGGGTCGGCTTGTTCCTCACCGGACCTCGAACCGAGCCACGTCCTCCTGGCCATGGGCGTCCCGCTTCCGCTCGCCCACGGGAGCCTGCGCGTCAGTCTGGGGCGCCAGACGACCGAAGAGGACGTCGATATCTTCCTCGCCGCCCTCCCTCGCGCCGTCGAAGAGCTGCGTGCCGTCTCTCCGTTCAAGGGGGATGACCTGCAATGTACAACGAGAAGGTAATCGAGCACTTCCGCAGCCCACACCACGCCGGGCGCCTCGCCGATCCCTCCGCGATCGGCAAGGTAGGCAACATGGCATGCGGGGACATGATGTGGCTGTACATCAAGGTCGAGAAGGACCCTCAGGGACGCGAGGTGATCTCCGACATCTCCTGGGAGACGTTCGGCTGCACCGCGGCGATCGCCACATCGTCCATGCTCTCCGACCTCGCGAAGGGGAAGGCCCTCGACGACGCTCTGGCCATCACGAGCCAGGATGTGGCGAGCGAACTCGGCAGCCTCCCCCCGGTGAAGATGCATTGCTCCGTCCTCGCGGCGGACGCCCTCTCCGAGGCGATCTACGCCTACTTGAAGGAGGCGGGAAGGGAGATTCCTGCAGCGCTTGAGGCTCGGCACGCTCGCCTCGCGCGGGCCCTCCATTCCGTCCAAGAACGCCTCGAGGCCGTTCCCGCGCCGGATGCGAGGGAGGGGGGGGGTGGCAGGGGCTGTGATGTCCGGAGCGAGGTCTGAGAGCGCTTTTCCTCTCTTGGGCACGCGCTTTCCCGCTCTGCGTGATCTGCATCACTGACACGGGGCCCGCAGCGTGCTATAGTTGGGGCGTTAGAAAGAACCCCCTCATCTTTTTCACCACCCGGAGAGGGCGGTCGGGCGGTCTCGCTCGGCCGCCCTTACATTTCCGGACCTGGTGCGGCAAGCGACCCACCTCGCCGGTCTGGCTCGACACTCCCCCTAGATGAAGTGAAGGACGAGGTGGTAGTAGAAGTAGAAGACCGGAAGAGCGAACAGGAGACCGTCGATCCGGTCCAGGGCTCCGCCGTGCCCTGGGAGGAAGGTCCCGGACTCCTTCACGTCCGCCGCCCGCTTCAGTTTCGACTCGAAGACGTCCCCCAGCTGAGCCGCAAGCGCGACGAGGATGGAGGAAGCCACGACGTGCGGGATCCCTTCCCAGAAGGCAAACTGCCGCCACACGGGCGAGAAGGAGAGCCCCACCAGGGCTCCTACGACGGTGAAGACGACGCCCCCGGCCACTCCCTCCCAGGTCTTGCTTGAGCTCACGTTCGGGAAGGCCTTGTGCCGGCCGAACAGGCTCCCCACCGCGTAGGCGCCGGTGTCATACCCCCAGACCATGAGGAGGACCACGAGCGCGTGCGTCGCCCCAAGTCGAGGCTGGTCAACGGGGCCGCTGATGTAGATCGCGTAGAAGAAGTGGAGGAGCCACGGGATGTACAGGAGGCCGAAGACCCCCGCCACGGCCTGAAGGAAACCGGTCCGGTGCGGGATGCTCCCAAGGTAGCGGAGGACCTGATAGGCGATGGCGAGGAGGAGGGCGGCGTCGCCGTACCGGCCGTCGAAGATGACGTAGCTGAAGATGAGGACCGGTATCCAGATGAGGAACTCCGGCCAGGCGAGGGGCACTCCCAGCCGCTTCATCAGGAGGAGGTACTCGACCCCCGCCGGGTAGGCCGCAACCAGGATCAGGATCCCGACGATCCAGGGGACGTCGTACCGGGCCCCCAGGTAGAGGACGGAGAAGACGATGGCTCCCCCGATGAGCCCGCTCGCCACGCGCTTCACGACCTTCATCTCTCTTCTCCCACGAGCCCCCCGAACCGCCGCTCTCTCTCCTGGTAGGCTGAAAGGATAGAGAGGAACTCGGCTGCGGTGAAGTCCGGCCAGAGGGTCCTCGTGAAGTGGAGTTCGGCGTACGCCGCCTGCCAGAGAAGGAAGTTCGACAGGCGCACCTCCCCACTCGTGCGGATGATGAGGTCTGGGTCAGGCATCCCGTCCGTGTACAGGAGGCGGGAGAACGCCTCCTCGTCGAGCCCGTCCGGACGAAGGGTCCCCGCGACCGCGGCGCGCATCGCCGCCTGGCAGGCGCGGAGGATCTCGCGCCGCGCGCCGTAGTTCAGGGCGACGTTCAGCCAGAGGCGGTCGCTTCCCGCGGTCGCGGCCGTCGCCCGCGCAACCTCCTCGCGAAGTGCGGGGGGAAGCTCCGCCGCGTCTCCGGACACCGTCACCTTCACCCCCTCCGCGACGAACTCGGCGAGCTTCTCCGCGATGAAACGGCGGAGGAGGTCGAACAGGAAGGAGACCTCGGCCTCGGGCCGGCTCCAGTTCTCGGTGGAGAAGGCGTACAGGGTCAGATGGCGGAGTCCGAGTCGCCGCCCCGCAAAGCGGATCAGCCGCTCCGCCGTCCGCACTCCGGCCTGGTGTCCCGCGTTTCGGGGGAGGCCGCGCGCCGTCGCCCAGCGTCCATTCCCGTCCATGATCATGCCCACGTGCGCCGGAACCCCTGCCGCCTTCACCCGATCGAGGAGGGTCACCGCCCCCCTCCCACGAGGGCCTGCCTCGCCTCGGCGACGACGGTCAGCGACCCCGTCACGACGAGGGTGTCCTGCGGCCGGAGGCCCCATCGGGCGAGGGCAAGCCCCTCTTCGACGCCCTCGCTCGAGGCCGGCTGCGGACCGAGGCGAGGGGAAGCCGCGAGCAGGTCACCGACGGGCACGGCGCGCGGGCTGCGCGAACGGGTGAGGGTGACCCGGGGAAAGAGAGGAAAGAGGGCATCCATCATCGGGCCGACCTCCTTGTCGGCAAGGGCCCCGAACAGGAGGTGCCGCGCCTCGCGGTCGGGAAGAAAGCCTCGCACGTCGTCTGCCAACGCCTGGATGCCCGGAAGGTTGTGCGCCCCGTCGAGGACGATCGTCGGATCGCGGGCGACGACCTCGAACCGCCCCGGCCAGCGGACCGAGGCGAGGCCAGAGAGGATCGCCTCAGTGGGGAGGCGGAACCCGTGGAGCCGCAGGACCTGAAGGGCAGCGAGGGCGAGACGGAGATTCGCCGCCTGGTACCCCCCCAGGAGGGGGATGACCACCCGGTCCGGGAGTCCCTCGCCCCGGACGTCGTAGACCGCCCTCTCCCAGTCGCGGGCCACGCGCCTGACAGCGACGGCATCCGAGCGGAGGAGCTCCGCGCCGAGGGCGGCGCACTCGGCGGCGACGACCGATTCCGCTTCCGGGATGAGATCCCCCACGAGGAAGGGGACGCCGGGCTTGGCAATCCCGACCTTCTCCCAGGCGACGTCGGCCAGGGTCGGGCCGAGGAGGTGGAGGTGGTCCCGCCCGACGTTCGTCAGGAGGGAGAGGAGGGGGCGCACGACGTTCGTCGCGTCGAACCGTCCCCCCAGACCGACCTCGACCACAGCGACGTCGACGTGGCGCGCGGCGAAGTGATCGAAGGCGATCGCGGTCAGGGTCTCGAACAGGGTCGGTGGGTCCTGCCCGGAAGAGAGCAGTGGAAGGAGCGACTCGACGCCCCGCGCAAGGTCGTCCTGTCCGATCCACTGACCGTCGACGGCGATCCGGTCCCGGAAGTCCTCGAGATCCGGGGAGGTATAGCGCCCCACGCGGTGGCCCGCCGCTCCAAGGATCGAAGCCAGCATCGCGGCGACCGACCCCTTGCCGTTGGTCCCGGCAATGTGGATCGCCGGAAAGGCCCGCTCGGGATGCCCCAGGGCGGAGAGGAGCCGCTCGATCCGGTCGAGACCCGGCTTCACCTCGAGCGAGGGCAGACTCCCCAGGACGCGGCGGGCCTCGACGTACTCCATCTATCCCCCCAGGACGGCCAGATTCGCCTCCAGGCGCCGACGCTTGGCCGCGAACTCGTCCCGCTTCTTCTCCTCCTTCTCCACGACCTCGCGCGGGGCGCGGGTAAGGAAAGCGGCGTTGCCGAGGTTCGTCTCGACCTTCGCAAGGTCGCCCAGGACCTGCTTCAACTCCTTCCCCAGACGCGCCCGCTCGGCGTCCACGTCGATGAGGCCTGCCAGGGGGACGAAGACTTCCGAGTCCGTCAGGACCTGACGGGCCGAGCCCGGAGGAGGAGCGACCGCCGGACCGACCTGCCATGCCTTCGCCCCGGTCAGCGCGGCGAGGGCCTCCTCCTTCGACCGGAGGAGCGAGGCGAAGCCACGGTCCGATGTGCGCACCCAGGCCTCCACCTCCGCCTCGGGCGGGACGTGCAGCTCGGCGCGGATCGTGCGCACGGCGGAGACGACCTCCTTCACGAAAGCCATCGCCCGCTCGGCCTCCTCGTCGCGCGCCGCCGCGTGGGGATAGGAGGCGATGGAGATGGACCGCGGATTCTCGCCGAGGACCTGCCAGATCTCCTCGGTGATGAACGGGACGAAGGGATGGAGGAGCTTCAAGACCTCTCGCAGGACGTGGTAGAGGACCCCGCGCACACCGTCCTCGGGCGACGCGACGAGTCGCGCCTTCGCGAGCTCGAGGTACCAGTCGCACAGGTCGTGCCACGTGAAGTCGTACACCGCTTCGGCCGCCAGGTTGAAGTTGTAGCCGTCGAGGTTCTCCGTCACGGTCCCCACCGTCTCGGCAAGGCGAGAGAGGATGTAGCGATCCTCGAGCTCCACGACCTTCTCTGGAAGGGGAGGTCGCTCGTCGCCAAGGTTCAAGAGCGTGAACCGCGCCATGTTCCAGACCTTGTTCAGGAAGTTGCGCGCCTCGGCGAGGTCGGACCACGGCATGCGTAGGGTTCGCCCCTTGCCCGTCGTGTGGGCCAGGGCGAAGCGGAGCGCGTCCGCGCCGTACTCGGCGATGAGGTCGATCGGATCCACGATGTTCCCCTTCGACTTCGACATCTTCTGCCCCTCTTCGTCAATGACGAGCGGCGTGATGCAGACCGTGCGGAACGGGACGTCGCCCATGAAGTGCAGGGAGGCCATGATCATGCGAGAGACCCAGAAGAAGAGGATGTCGAACGCCGTGACCAGGAACGAGGTCGGGAAGTAGATCGACAGGTCCTCCGTCTCCCTTGGCCACCCCATCACCGAGAAGGGCCACAGCCAGGATGAGAACCACGTGTCCAGGACGTCCTCGTCCTGGCGGAGCTCGACCGACCGGCCGTAGTGCGCGGCCGCCTCGGCGCTTGCCTCCTCGGCGGAATGGGCCACGAAGGCCCGACCGTCAGGGCCGTACCAGACGGGGATCCGGTGTCCCCACCACAGCTGGCGCGAGATGCACCAGTCCCTGATCCCCTCGAGCCAGTCGAAGTAGAGCTTCGTCCACCGCTCCGGGACGAAGCGGACCCGGCCGTCCTTGACCGCCTGAAGCGCCTCGCGCGCGAGCGGCTCCATCCGAACGAACCACTGCGTCGACAGGAGCGGTTCGATCGCCGTGTCGCAACGTTCACAGTGACCGACCGAGTGTTGGTAGGGGACGATCTTCTCGAGCAGTCCCTCGGCCCGAAGACGTTCGACGATCCCCCGCCGCGCCTCCTCCCGGGCCATCCCCTGGAACGGGCCGGCCGCTGCGTTGAGCGTGCCGTCGCCGTTCAGAATGTTGATCGATTCAAGGCGGTGGGCCTTCCCGATCTCGAAGTCCACCGGATCGTGGGCCGGCGTCACCTTGAGTGTCCCGGTCCCAAACGCCGGATCGACGAGCGTTGTCCCCACGATCGGAAGGAGCCGCCCGAGGATCGGCAGGCGAGCACGCTTCCCGATCAGCCCCTTGAAGCGCTCGTCCTCCGGGTGCACGGCGATCCCCGTATCGCCGAGCATCGTCTCCGGCCGCGTCGTGGCCACCGTGAGGTGCCCTCCGTCCTCGAGAGGGTAGTGGATGTAGTAGAGCGCCCCCTCGACGTCCCGGTGGTCGACCTCGAGGTCCGACAGGGCCGTCCCGCAGCGCGGGCACCAGTTCGTCAGGTACTCGCCACGGTAGATGAGGCCTTCACGGTAGAGCCGTACGAAGACCTCCCGCACCGCCTGCGACAGGCCCTCGTCGAGCGTGAAGCGCAGGCGTGACCAGTCACAGGAGCAGCCGAGCGCTTTGAGCTGCTCGATGATCTCGGACCCGTACTTCGCCTTCCACTCCCAGACACGAGACACGAAGGCCTCGCGGCCAAGCTCGTGGCGCGTCCGCCCTTCCCGCGCGAGCTCCTTCTCGACGACGTTCTGCGTCGCGATGCCAGCGTGGTCTGTCCCGGGGAACCAGCACGCGGCGTCCCCCCTCATCCTCCGATACCGGATGACAACGTCCTGGAGGGTGTTGTTGAGCGCGTGCCCCATGTGGAGGCGACCGGTGATGTTCGGCGGGGGGATCACAATCGAGAAGGGGGCCCTCCCCGCGCTCGTCGCGGGCGGGGAGAAGTAGCCCTCCGCCTCCCAGAAGCGGTAGGTCTTCCCTTCGACTTCGGCAGGCAGGTAGCGCTTCGGCAGTTCCATGCGGTGGCCTCCCCAGGGCGCGGCGATGTTAGCCGATCCGCGCGCGGGACGCTATTTCCAGAGCGCGATCCCTACGTCCAGCGCTCCAGGGTGAGGGGGTAGGCGTAAAGCTCGGACGGAGCGAAGAAGATCCCGAGTTCCCGCTCGGCTGACCCGAGAGAGTCCGAGCCGTGGACGAGGTTCATCGTCAGATCCAGCCCGAAGTCGCCGCGGATCGTCCCAGGGGCAGCTTTCTGCGGGTTCGTCGCCCCCATCAGGGCACGCACGACCTCGACCGCGTGCTCACCCTCAACAGCGACTACTATAACTGGAGATGAAATGATGTAGGCTATGAGCTCGTCGAAGTAGGACTTGCTGCGGTGCTCCCGGTAGTGCTCCTTCGCAAGCGTCTCGGGAAGCATCGCAAGCTTCAGACCAACCAGCTTCAGGCCCTTCTGCTCGAGGCGCGCTACGATCTTACCGACAAGCCCCCTCTGAACCGCGTCTGGCTTGCAGAGAACCAGCGTACGCTCAACAGACATCTGCTCTCACCTATCTCCCAGGTACCTGCCACCCGACGGAGCGCGTAGGCCCCGCGATGCAGAGACCGCTCTCCGCCCAACCCGCCGCGTAATGGTATTCGGCAGATCGCCAGGCTCAAGCTTGGACCCGAGGCCCCGCCCGGACGGCACCCTCCGTGAGAAGGGGCCGCGCTTTCTAGGGTCCCGCCTCTGCCAGGCTTAACCTTCAGTCAGTTTGACTGCGACCTCCGCATCCGTATACTAGGCGTCCGATGGCCAAGAAACAACCTGGTGCTGGATCCAGCAAGGGCCTTCGGGTCTACCTCGCAGCACCCTTCAGTTCTCTCACCACAACCGTCCCTGGCCGCGCTTATGGTGAGTTCTGGGACACCGAGTTCGCGGAGCTGCTCGAGAGTATCGAAGGTATCCTGAAGGAACGCGGCCTAGAGGTAACCCTGCCTCATCGAGACAGGGGGAAGTGGGGGCAGGCCTACATCGACCCGTTCTCCATCTGCGAGATGTGCCACGAACTCGTTGCTGGCTCGGATATCGTCATTGCCCTTCCGAAGTCGGCGCGAGGTGTTCACTACGAGATTGCGTGGGCTACCGAGCTGCGGAAGCTCCTGTTCGTGTTCATCCAAGAGGAAGAGGACGTAAGCATCTTCACGCCAGGCCTTCCGGGCCTTGGCCCCTTCGTCCTGCGGACATACGTTGATGCCGCAGACCTCCTTGAGCAAGTCGGACGCCTTGCCCCGGGGCTTGCCGCGAGACCGGGTCACCTGGCGTCCGAGCGCGACAGCAAGGCACGTGTGGGCGTGGTTGACATCGGTTCCAGCACGCTGAAGATGCTCGTCGCTGAAGTGAGCGGAAGTGAGATCCAGTACTCCTCGAAAGAGGAAACCTCCGGACTTCCGCTGAGCGACGATGTGAATCGTTCCGGAGAGATTGGCCGTGAAACAGTTGATCAGCTAGTGAGCATCCTCGCCGAGTGGAGTGCTCGCTTGAGAAAGCAGGGCGTGAAGCGAGTTACGGCCGTAGCTTCCGGGGCGCTCCGCATGGCGAGAAACCAAGGCTCCGTGCTTGAGGCGGTCAGGGCTCGCGCGGGGCTCAGTGTTCGCGTCTTGCGTGACCACGAGGAAGCGGAGCTGGCCTACCGAGCGGTGATCTCCGACTTCCCCAATTGGGGGTTCGGCTTCGCCGTCCTAAACGTCGGTGGGGGAACAACGGACCTTGCAGTAGGAACGAAAGAGCGAATAGGAGACGTGTTCAGTTTTCCAGATCTCGGAATACGTAAGCTAAATGCGTCTTTCCGATCCGACCCGCCATCAGGCACGGAGTACGAAGATCTAGTGGCGCATATCAGGGCGGTCATCGATCAAGCAGCGATTCGGATCCCGCCCGATGCTCGCGATCTGTTGCTCGTGCACACAGGCGGTGAGCTGAGCTACGCGCAGTCCGCCGGCTACAGGCTGTCCCCCTTCGGGGTCTCACAGGCGCATCCCAAGCAGGTCAGCCTCTCCAACTTCGTCGCCAGGTCCGAGGAACTCCGACACCTGACGCGGGCTCAGCTTCGGCAGATCAGTCCGAATCCTCAGAACCCCCGATGGATGGACGGCGCCCTGGCAAGCAACGCACTCGCGATCTGTTTCGCCGAGAGGCTCGGGGTCAAGCGTCTCATCCCGAGCGATAGGAACATCTCGGACGGGCTCGTCCTCGAGAGCGAGGAAGGTGGCTCGGTCTGATGCCGGGTACCTCCGTGGCCAGCCGCGTGATCCGGAACCTCGATTCAAGATGGTTCCGGGATCGTCCACTTCAGGAATCGCTTTCGAAGACGATTCGCGCAGTCTACCGAAGCAAGACCACCCGTGAGCAGAAGCGCGAGGAAGTGGCAAGGTTCCTGAAGGAGTCCTGGCAGAACTACGCCAATGCCCAGCTTGCAGAAGTTGCAGCTCAGTTCTCCCGACTCGAGGGCGTCCTGCTCGGCGTTGTTCCTTTCGAGGGGGATAGGTACCGCGACCACTTCATCCACACCTTCAACACTTTCCTGTTCGGCGCGCTTCTCCTGTCGTCCCTCACCAGCTCAGCGAATCCGAGGACACTCAGGCAGTTGCTCAAGGTCGGACCCGAAGACAAGGGCAGGTGCCCGTTCCGCCGCCCATACAACACAAAGGAGCGTCTCCGGTTCCTTTGGAATCTTATGGCCACTCTGCACGATATCGCTATCCCCGTCAACTATCTCAGCACGATGGGGCGGGCGTACGAGAAGTATCTCACGAGCTTCGGCCTGGCCTCGAGGACTCTCGGCGTGGACTATTCGGCAGGGACAACGGCGAAGCTCGACTACTACGCTCGACTCCTTGCGCGCTTCTATGGCGGAGCCCTCAACGCCCCGGCCTCTCGAACCGGACCGCTTGTCTATCCTCTTCCAGCGGCTCCAAACCCCGTGTTCCTGAACCAGCTGAGCCACGCGTTCGAGGTTCAGGATCATGGCGCGCTTGGGGCGATTTGCGTCTTCCGCAGTGTCGAGTCGTCTTTTCTCATGGGGCAGCCCACTCGGGACGGGGAGGCGCTCACGGCCCAGCAGGCCGCGAACTACGTCGACGCGGTTCTCGAACAGGATGTGGCACGGTCCGCACTTGCTGTAGCACTCCACTCCATGTCGGGGAAGGAGGAGTACGGCGGGCTCAAGGTCTCATTCACCGCCTATCCTCTTACCTTCCTTCTCATCCTGTCAGACGTCCTCCAGGATTTCTTCAGAAGTGAGTTCGTCCACGATCAAGGCAGAGTCGCCGAGGTTGTGCCCATGAAAGCGTGGCCGAAGACTGACGTGACGACAGAGACCGGAACACTCAGGCTGTGCATCACGGTTGAGCTGGAGTACGAGGAGCCCGCGAGAGAGGAGGACAAGAAAGCCCTGATAGACGAGTACAACGCCTACCAGCGCCGGCGTAGTCCTGCAGCAGTGCGAGACCTGGTGAGCTTCAAGGAGCTGGTCACCGCCCGAGCGAAAGACACCGTCAGGCAGTTGACCGGCAAGTTGGATCTCACGGAAGACGGGCACGGAACTACGCCCGTTGAGGTCAAGCTCACGTTCCGTTGCGGCGGACACCATGAAGGCTCGCACCTCCACGGACGCTGAGCTCAGGAGCGAACCTCAACTCCTCGACCCAGGAACCTGTCCCTTGATTCGGAGCGGGCCCCGAACATACCGCCGCCCTTCCACCTCCTGGATCGCGCCCCGCATCTGGAGGAGGAAGAGCGTCGAAGAGGCCTCCGCCGGCGTGAGGCCGATGCGGGCAATGATGTCGTCGATGTGGACCGGTTCAAGGCCGATCGCCTCCAGGACCCGCTCCTCGACGGGGGAGCGGGCGACCTCCCCCTCCCTGTGACCCGATCGACGGGATCCGGCGAGCTTCGCGAGATCGGGAAACTCCGCGAGCACATCCTCTGACGAGGTCACGGCGACGGCACCGTCGCGAATCAGGCGGTTCGTCCCCGCGCTTCCAACGCTCGTCACGTTCCCTGGGACGGCGAGCACCTCCCGCCCTTGGTCGAGGGCCGCGCGGGCGGTCAAGAGGGCCCCGCTTCGCTCCGGAGCTTCCACGACGATGACCCCGCGGCAGAGACCCGCGAGGACGACGTTCCGGGAGGGGAAGGTCCATTTCGCGGGCTCTAGGTCGAGGGGGAAGGGGCTGAGCAGGGTCCCCCGCTCGGCGATCTCCTCGAACAGCGCCCGGTTCTCGACCGGGTAGGGGTGGAGGAAACCGGAGCCCAGAACAGCGACCGTGAGTCCGCCGACCGAGAGAGCGCCACGGTGGGCGGCGGCGTCGATCCCGACGGCAAGGCCGCTCACCACGATCAGGCCGCACCCGGCGAGGTCCGCGGCGAGTCCCTCGGCCACGCTCCGGCCGTAGCGGCTGCTTCGCCTCGTACCGACGATCCCGAGCGCCCGCCGGGTGTCCACATCCACCCGTCCCCTCACGTACAGGACCGCCGGAGGGGACGGGAGCGCGCGAAGGGGCGGAGGGTACTCCGGATCGAGGAGGGTGACGGCGCGCGCCTGAAGGCGCTCGCCGCGGTGGAGCTCCTGGTCCAAGGCCTCCTCGCTCCGGCCGGCGGCGATCGCCTCGGCGGCCGGAGCGACCTCCGAGATCGAGCGCAGGTCCGCCACGGAGGCCCGCCAGATCGCTTCCGGCGAGGGGAAGCGATCGAGGAGGGCGATCATCCGGCGCGGCGTCACCTCGCGGATCCGGTGGAGACCGATGAGGTACTCCTGCGGTGTCCTCGGCATGTCAGCCCTCCGGCTCCCATCGCCGCCCATTCGGAACGTGCGATCGCGCAGTGGAGGCGTCCGGGCGAGACCAGACCGCAACGCCAAGGGCGTACAAAGCAAATCCTAGAAGCCACGCGCCAAACCAAGACGAAGAGGAGAGGGTCGAGCCCGGAAGCCAGGCCATCGCGCCGACGACGTCGCGAAGGCAAAGAAGGAGAAAGCCAAAGACCGCTCCGACGGGGGGAAGAAGGGGCGTCCAGGCAAGGAGCAGGGCCACGGCACCGGCCCACATCGCGACGCTCGAGAGGGGGACGGCCACGAGATTCGCGAGGACGCCGAGCGGGTAGACGACGCCGAGTCGCGCAGCGGTGATGGGTGCCGTTCCCGCTTGCGCTGCGAGAGAGACCAGAGCGGTGTTCCGCAGGTAATCTCTCGCCCTGCGGAGGAGCGGCCGCGGCGCGCTCTTCCTCTCTCTGGGCAGGACGAGCAGGGCGAGGATCCCCGCCGTCGCCCCGAAACTAAGCTCGAAGCCAAGATCGAACAAGGCCGAAGGCCAGACCAAGAGGATCACGAGCGCCGCCCCGGCGAGGCCGTGATGCGGCCGGACGGAACGCCGGAGGACGACCCCCAGATCCCCAAGAGCGCTCCCCAGGGCGATGAAGCCAAAGAGAAGGGCGGCCCGGACGAGGCTCACCGGCCAGCCCACGATCCACAGGATGGCGAGGACGGGGGCCGCAGCGAGGGGATAGGCAAGCACAGGACGGAGGCCGGCCGCGCGGAGGAGGACCCACACTCCCGCAAGGAGGATCGTGAGGTGCATCCCCGAGACGGCGAGAAGGTGGAAGAGGCCCGTCCGGCGGAAGGCGCCCTCCACCTCCTGGGTGATCCCGCGGGTCTCTCCGAACAGGAGCCCCCTGGCGAGGCCCCAGGCGGAGGAGGGGACGGACCGCTCCAGGCGGCGAAGGAGCCCCTGTCGGAGCCGGTCTCCGGCGCGAAGGATCGGGTTCCCCGCAGCGCCAAGGTGTTCGACAGAGCCGGGTGCGGCGCGCACCGTGAAGACGGCGAACACGCCCTGCCTCGCGAGGTGAGCCCGGTAGTCGAAGCCCAGGCTCCGCGACGGAACCACCGCTCTACCGACGAGGCGCAGGCGGTCTCCGTAGTGGATCTCCTCCCGCTCCTCCTCGCTTCCGAGGTACGTCACCCGCAGCTTCGCCGGGAGAGACGCTGGCCGCAGGAGGAAGACCGTCCGGTCCGCGGTCATCTCCGGGTAGGAGACGACGGTGCCCGTGACTTGCGTCAGGCTCGGAACGAGGCGGTACAGGCGCTCCAGCGGACGCTCCACGGCCTCGAAGCGAAGCGAACCGAGAAGGACAACCGACAGGAGGAGGCCGGCGAGCACGCGAGGCCAGCGGTAAGAGAAAAGGACGAAGAGAACGCCACTGCCCGCAGCCAACGCGAAGAGGAGAACGAAGGGGAGGGCGCTCGGCCACGCAGCGGCCAAGGCGATTCCCGCGGCGAACGCCCCACCGAGCCACCACAGCGAGTAGCGTAGCACATGATGAAGGATACGACAGACACGCCGGGGATTGCCAGTCCTCTGTCGGAAGCGCTATAATGCGCTGGTTCTTTGACATGGGGGTGAACGGCTTCGACGGGGATACCGAAGCGAGGCTGCAAGCGGAGCTCTTGCCGTCTCCGAAAACCGGCAAGGAAAACAACAAGTGCGGACTACGCATTTGCAGCTCCTAGCCTAAACTAGGCTGGGACGTTGACCGGGGCTCCCCCGCCCGCCCCGACTCAGCGCCGACAAGGCGGGTCTATCGCGCTCCGCGCCTTCTGGTGCGCGGTGAACCTCTGAAGGCTAGGGAAGCGTCATCCCGGCTGCGGGAGGGCGCTGACTGAATGCAAATCGCAGCGCTAAGCTTGTAGACGCCGAGGGGAGGTCTCTCCGGACGCGGGTTCGACTCCCGCCACCTCCACCACCAAGGGAAAGGGCGTCGCGCGCGAGCGGCGCCCTTCTTTCTGCCTTGAGCGGAAAGGGAAGAGGCCCCCGGAGGGGCCTCTTCTGGGCTGGTGTTGGGGGTAGGTCGAACAGCTCTTGCCGCTGCTACCCAGTCGGCAGTATGCCCCCGGAGTTTGTGCGCCGTGTGAAGAGGCGGTGGGGTTTCCGTGGGCGCACGGGAAGCCTTTCGAGCACGGGTTTCCCGCGCAGGCGCGGACCCGCGCCGCCGAATCCCAGGCCAGGATGAGAGGAACCCGGGGCAAGAGGGAGGAGCGATGGATGAGAGGGCATCGGTCGCCCAGCTGAAGGAGACGGTGAGGGGGTTCTGCGAGGAGCGCGAGTGGGATCCGTTCCACAACCCCAAGGACCTCGCGATCGGGATCATCACCGAGGCCGCGGAGTTCCTCGAACACTTCCGTTTCCGATCGGCTGAGGAGTGCGAGAGCGCGCTAGCCGATCCGACCGAACGCCTCGCCATCGAGTCGGAGCTTGCCGATGTCCTCTTCTTCGTCTTCCGGTTCGCGGGGAAGTTCCAGGTCGATCTGAGTGAGGCCGTCGAGAGGAAGCTCGCCCTGAACGCGCAGCGCTACCCCGTCGCCAAAGCTCGTGGCAGACGCTGCAAGTACACCGAGCTCTAGCCGTCGCCGCTCCGCAGCCCCCTCACCCCGCGAACCGTTCCTCGTACACCCGAGCCGGGTCGAAGCGGTCGGCGCGCGGAGGGCGCTCTGCGGGGTGCCCCATCGGGACAAGGGCCAGGGGGACCACCTTCTCCGGAAGGTTGAGGAGCTTCCGGATGGGGTCCGCCCGCTCCGCCCGAGGGTGAAGGCCGACCCAGACCGCCCCCAACCCCAGGGCGTGCGCCGCCAGAAGGAGGTTCTGGACGGCGGCCGAACAGTCTTGGACCCAGAACCCCTCGTACTTCTCCCGCCCGAGGTTCCCGCACACGGCGATGACAAGCGGTGACTCCTTCACCATCTGCGCGTAGGGGTGAACCTTCGGGATCTCGTCGAGGACCCTTCGATCTCGGATGACCACGAACTCCCATGGCTGTTGGTTCCCCGCGGACGGAGCCGCCATCGCCGCCTCGAGGAGTTGCTTCACGTTCTCCTCGGAGACCGGCCTCGGCAGGAACCGCCGCACGCTCCGCCGCGTCAGGATCGCCTCCAGTGTCTCCATGCTCCCTCCTCGCCCACGAGGGGAGTCTCTCGCCGCTGTCCCCGCAGGCAGGCCGAGTCTGCCCGAGGGGAGACGGCAGGGCAATCCCCGGCGGAGACGCGCCGGATGCAGTTGTCCTGTGCGCGCCGGGCGGCTACGCTCCCCCGAACGGCGCGGACGTGGGAGGGGAAGATGAAAGGTGCACGCGGTTCGGCAAGAAGGAGTCGAGAGCGTTGACCCACCTCGCCGTCTTCCTCGCGCTCGGGGCGGCCGCGGCGTGGGCGGTGGGGATGACGCTCGCCAAACCCGCCCTGCGCCACGCGGACCCTCTGACCTACATGGCGTTCCGCTGGATCGTCGTCGCCTGTCTGGCGACGACGTACGGCGTTTTGAGCGGTGGGCTTGCGTTCGCCGGCTGGCGTCCCATCGCCCTCGCCGTCCTCGCCGGCGTGCTCGACGCCGTCGCCGGGGGGCTCTTCTACCTCCTCGCCATGGAGCGAACCTCCGCTCACCGGACCACGACCCTCTCGAGCACGACCCCTCTGTGGGGGGTCATCGCCTCCGTCCTCTTCCTTGCCGAACCCGCCCGGTGGAGCGCCTTCGTCGCGGCGGCGCTCGTCGTCGGTGGCGCCTACTTCCTCGTCCGAGAGCGGCCAGGCCCCATGCGAGGGAGCCTGCTCGGACCCGCGTTCGGGCTCGCGACAGGTGTCCTGTGGGGCGTCGCCGAGACCGTCCCCGCGAAGCTCGCTCTGGACGCCGGCATGCTGCCAGCCTCCCTCCTCCTCGTCTTCGCCGCGACCGCCGTCCTGGGGACGCTCCTCATCACACGCCCCCTCCGCAGGTGGATCCCACGACAGATGGACCGGGCCGGCGTTCTGTACGCCATCGCCTCGGCAGCCGGGGGCGCGTTCCTCGGCTGGGTCCTCTGGCTCAACGCCCTGGAGCGCGGACAAGCGAGCCTCCTTGCGCCCGTTCGAGGCTCGACCCTTCTGTTCGCCTTCGCCCTGAGCATCCTCTTCCTGCGCGAGCGGCCGACCGGCCGCGCCCTCCTCGGCGCGACCTTCGTCTTCGCAGGGGTCCTCCTCGTCGCCATCGTCCGGTGACCCAAGGCGCCAGCGCCGGGGGGACCTCGGCGACTTGACGCTCTCGATTCACTTCCCTACGCTGCTCCCGGAGGTGGTCCAGATGAAGAAGGTGCAAGTGTTCCTGGGACTCCTGCTTCTTGTCGGACTGGCTGGCGCGGCTGCGCCGATCAACCTGTGCAACTACGTGTCGCCGGAGACAAACCTCTCCGACCTCAAGCTCTCGATGAGCTACCGCTACTTCGACGACGGCGCGACAGCGGGAGTCGAGACAAGCGGCGGGCGGGTGGCTCTTGACTTCGGCCAGCTGTACGACTCGCCGAATATCGGTTTCACGCTCGCGGGGAGCGGGGAGATCCTTCTCACAAGGCTTGCGCCGTCCGCGGGGCTCGGAGAGGCATCCGGCACGTTCCGCTACTACCTCACGGAGGACGCCCCGCTCTTCGGGTTCGGCGGGCTCGAGACGTCGATCGCGACCGGTCAGCCTCAGCCTGGCGTCAGCGTACGCGCCGGGGTCGGCTACGGCCGGTTCTCCGACGTCACCCCACTCGCCAAGGCGGTCACGATGGAGAAGGAGCTTCTGAAGGTAGAGGCGATCTCCCAACCCCTTGGCGACGGGACCTTGATGGCGATCGCCAGGGCGATCGGCCGACGCATCGAGTTCGCCTCCGTGAAGGACCTCGCCGCGGAGGTGGTGAGCCTGATTCAGGCCGGCTCCGGCGTGACCCTCGCGCCGCGCCAGGTGCTCATGGTCGAGGACGTAGTCATCGCCACGGGGGACAGCCGGAACTGCGGCTGGGCCGTCCAGGCCGGGGTCGGGTACGAACTCGTCGACGCCTACGCAGGGGCGCGAGACCTCCTCCTGACAGCTTCCGCCGACGCGGCCCTGGCCCCGGATCCGGCAAGCCAGCTCCTCTTCCGGGCAAGCTTCTCCGGTCCGTTCCAGATCATGGACGAGAACACGCTGACCCTGAGGACGTCGTACGACCGAGCCCTCTCCGAGACGAGCACGCTCCTCCTCGCGTACAGCCTGCAGCGCGTCCAGCCGCTTGACCACGCCGTGAGCACAAGCCACGCCGCAACCCTCACCCTGGGCTTCGGCATCGGCGGAGCGGACGTCGGACTCCAGGTCTCCCTGTCCAAGGCGCCGACCAGTCCCGCCTGGACGATCGACGTCTCGATCTCCGCGGCGATGAGCCTCCTCTAGAGCCGACGGCCCGCACCGACGGCGGCGCGGGCCGTCCACTCTATCCTGGAGGGTTCCACCTCTGAACTGCGGCTGACTCGAGGCTCCAGGATCTCCTTGGGGTCCCATGTGTCGGGCTCGGGCGGGTCTCGCTGAGGGGACCCGTCCGGGCGTCGCTGCCATGGGGTATGACCGCGCTCCCTGCGCCGCCTTGTTACCTGCACGGAGGACCGCGCGACGCGGCCGTTCGCCCTTTCAACCCCTCCCCAAGAGGGATACAATCCCGCCGCCGTGCAGGCGGCGGGTACCGCACATGAAACGCGCCGTTCGCCCGCGCAGGGGGTGAGCACGATGGCGGAGAAGAAGGGGACCTCCCGCGTGAAGCGGGGCTTGGCGGAGATGCTGAAGGGCGGGGTGATCATGGACGTCACCACCGCCGAGCAGGCGCAGATCGCGGAGCGAGCGGGCGCGGTCGCCGTGATGGCCCTCGAACGCGTCCCGGCCGACATCCGCGCCCAGGGCGGGGTCGCCCGGATGGCCGACCCGACGAGGGTGAAGGAGATCATGCAGGCCGTCACGATCCCGGTGATGGCCAAGGCCCGTATCGGCCACTTCGTCGAGGCGCAGATCCTCGAAGCGCTCGAGGTTGACTACATCGACGAGTCCGAGGTCCTCACCCCGGCCGACCCGCGCTTCCACGTCGACAAGTGGGCGTTCACGGTCCCGTTCGTGTGTGGGGCGCGTGACCTCGGGGAGGCCTGTCGCCGGATCGCGGAGGGCGCCGCGATGATCCGCACCAAGGGCGAGCCGGGGACCGGGAACGTCGTCGAGGCCGTGAAGCACATGCGCCTGATGAACGAGCAGATCCGCGCCGTCCTCGCCGCGCCGGAGTGCGAGCTCGTGCGGATGGGCAAGGAGATGGACGCTCCGATCGACGTCCTGCGCGTGATCCGCGAGGTGGGACGCCTACCGGTCGTCAACTTCGCCGCGGGCGGGATCGCCACGCCGGCCGATGCGGCCCTGATGATGCAGCTGGGCTGCGACGGAATCTTTGTCGGAAGCGGGATCTTCAAGTCCGCCGACCCGGAGCGTCGCGCCCGGGCGATCGTGCAGGCGACGACGCACTTCAACGACCCCAAGGTCCTGGCCGAGGTCTCGGCCGGGCTCGGCGAGGCGATGGCCGGGATCGCGATCGAGGAGATCCCGCCTCACGAGATGATGCAGGTACGCTAGTGAAGACCGGCGTCCTCGCCCTGCAGGGGGCGGTGCGTGAGCACCTGCGAAGCCTGTCTCGGCTCGGAGTCGAGGCCGTCCCGGTCAAGGAGGTCTCCGAGCTGGAGGGTCTTGACGGGCTCGTCTTCCCCGGAGGGGAGTCGACGGCGATGACCCTCCTCGGCAGCGGGAAGTTGCTCGCGCGGCTCCGGGCCCTCGCCAGGGAAGGGTTCCCGATGTTCGGGACGTGCGCCGGCATGGTACTCCTCTCGAAGGAGGTCGACGGGCAGGACGAGCCCGCCATCGGCGCGATCGACCTCGCGATCGTGCGGAATGCGTCCGGCCGGCAGGTGTACAGCTTCGAGACGACGCTCGAGGTCGAAGGGGCCGGAAGGGACATCCCGGCCGTCTTCATTCGTGCTCCGTCCGTGACCCGCCTCGGGCCGGGGGTCGTTCCGCTCGCGTGGCACAACGGATCGGTCGTGGTCGCGCGGCAGGGGAACGTCCTCGTCTCGAGCTTCCATCCCGAGCTGACGGACGACCTGCGCATCCATCGCCTGTTCTTGGATATCGTGGAGAAGCGGAAGAAGGAGACAGAGAGATGAAGAAGGTCGCCATCAACGGATTTGGGCGCATCGGGCGGGCGTTCTTCCGTCTCGCGTTCGGGACGAAGGACTTCGAGATCGTCGCCGTGAACGACATCAACCTGAAGCCCGAGGTCGCCGCGTACCTCCTGGGGCGGGACTCGGTCTACCGGCGCTACGAGCGGCCGGTGAAGGCCGTCGACGGCGGAATCGAGGTCGCCGGGGTGCGGGTCCCCCTCCTCGCCGAGAAGGAGCCGGAGAAGCTCCCTTGGGCGTCGATGGGTGTCGACCTCGTCCTCGAGTCGACCGGGAAGTTCCGCGCCTACGACGGCCCGAAGGGAGCCATCCGCCACGTCGCCGGCGGGGCGAAGAAGGTCCTCCTCACGGCGCCCCCGAGCGGCGAGGGGAAGGAGAAGATCCCACAGATCGTGTACGGGGTGAACCACCAGGCGTACGACCCCAAGGCTCACCAGGTCGTCTCGGCTGCCTCGTGCACGACGAACTCCCTCGTCCCGGTCGCCCACGTCCTGGAGACGGAGTTCGGGATCGTCCACGCCTTCCTGACCACCGTCCACGCCTACACCGCTGATCAAGAACTCGTCGACTCGGCCGGAAGCTCGCTCTCCCGCAGCCGCGCCGCGGCGATCAACATCGTCCCCACCTCGACCGGGGCGGCCACGGCGACGGCGAAGATCCTCCCGACTCTCGCCGGGAAGATGGACGGGATCGCGTTCCGCGTCCCGGTCGCCACGGGATCGGTCTCCGACTTCGTCGCCCTGCTCAAGCGCGACGTGACGGTCGAGGAGCTGAACGCCGCGTTCACCCGCCACGCTCAAGGGGCTCTCTCCGAGATCCTCGCCGTGAGTGCCGCGCCGCTCGTGTCGAGCGATGTGATCGGCGAGAGCCACGCGAGCGTCGTCGATCTCTCCTCGACGATGGTCGTGGACCAGCGCCTCGCGAAGGTGGTCGCCTTCTACGACAACGAGTGGGGGTATGCGACGCAGCTCGTGCGCGTGGCGCGCCTCCTCTAGCGCCGCCCGCTCCGCCGCCGAGGGGGTCCTCGCCCTCCTCTTCCCGCCGCGCTGCCTCGTCTGCGACGGCCCGGCCGAGGGGCTCGGTCCCCTCTGTCGGACTTGTGAGGAGGGGCTCCTGTCCCTCGAGGGGGAGCGCTGCGTCCAGTGCGAGGAGCCGCTCGGCGACCCCTGGCTCGACCTGTGCCGGCCGTGCGGGACGCGCGATCGGGGGTTCGATCTCGCTCGGTCTCTCGGCCCGTACGAGAGCGCCTGGGGAACCCTCGTCCGATCGCTCAAGTTCGAGCGCGAGCGTCTGGTGGCGCGCTTCCTCGCTGATCGACTCGCCGCCCACCTCGCGGAGAGGGACCCCTTCGGCCCAATCGACGTCGTCACCCCGGTCCCGATGGCGCGCGCCGACCAGCGGCGCCGCGGTTTCAACCAGGCCGCCCTCCTCGCGCGGGGCGTGGGGAGAGGGCTGGGACTCCCTGTGGAACCGCTCCTGGTCAAGGTCCGACAGACGCCGCCCCAGGCCGAGCTTCCTGCCATGGCGCGGCGAGAGAACTTGCGCGGGGCGTTCCGGCCGATAAGATCTGGCGCCGGACGGGTCCTTCTGGTGGACGATATCTACACCACCGGTTCGACCGTGGAGGCGTGCGCCCGGGCCCTCAAGTCCGGCGGCTGGGAGAGGGTCTTCGTTCTGACCGTCGCTCGCGCTTAAAGGGGGTGCGATGCGGGTCGAGTCGATCTGCCTGGGGCGACTCTTCACGAACGCGTACCTCGTCGAGACGGCTCAGGGGACCGTCCTCATCGACCCGGCCGACGCCTCGCCCGAGCTCCTGCACTTCATCGGCAAACGTAAGGTGGACTGGGTCTTGAACACGCACGGCCACTTCGATCACGTCGGCGGAAACTGGGCGATCCAGAAGCAGGGAGCGAAGGTCGCCCTCCACGAGGCCGACCTCCCGTACCTCGACCACGCCCACCCCGGCCACGCGCCGGTCGACCGCTTCCTCGACGAGGGAGAGGAGATCGCGGGCCTCCGCGTCCTCCATGCGCCGGGACACTCCCCCGGGAGCGTCGTCCTCCTCGCGAACGGGGTTCTCTTCGCCGGGGATCTCCTCTTCGCCGGCTCGATCGGCCGGACCGACTTCCCGGGCGGTTCCCCGAAGGCGATGGAGGAATCACTCCGGCGGATCCTGGAGCTCGACTCAGGCCTGCGCATCCTTCCCGGCCACGGACCGGAGACGACCCTCGCGCGGGAGAGGAAGACGAACCCGTACCTCGTGGACCTCGGCGGATGAGCGACACCGTGCGTGCGATCAAGGAACGGGTCGACCTCGTCTCGGTCGTCTCTCGCTACCTGACCCTCACCAAGTCCGGTCAGGGCTTCAAAGGGCGCTGCCCGTTCCACAAGGACGACACCCCCTCGTTCGTGGTCAGCCCGGAGAAGGGCCTGTGGCACTGCTTCGGCTGTGGGGAGGGTGGTGACCTGTTCGGCTTCGTGATGAGGATCGAGCGCCTCACCTTCCCCGAGGCCCTGGAACGGCTCGCCTCTGAGGCCGGGATCACGCTGGAGCGCAAGGGGGAAGGGGAGAAGGATCGGCTCCGCCCCGCCCTCGCCGAGGCCGCCGAGCACTTCGCCCGCAACCTGACAGACTCCAAGGGCGGACGCCGCGCGCGGGAGTACCTCGTCAGCCGCGGGTTCGACGAGGCGTCGTGGGGCCGCTACGGCCTCGGCTACGCCCTCTCCTCTTGGGATGACCTCAAGGGGAAGCTCGGCAAGCGCTACGGGGAGAAGCTGCTCCTCGACCTCGGCCTCCTCGTCTCGGGAAAGGAGACATCCTACGACCGGTTCCGCGACCGAGTCCTCTTCCCGATCTACGACCTCGCGAACCGCCCGATCGCCTTCGGCGGCCGGGCGTTCGAGGGGGAGCCCAAGTACCTGAACTCCCCCAAGACCCCCCTCTTCGACAAGGGACGCGAGTTGTACGGCCTCTCGTGGGCGCGTGACGAGATCGCCCAGCGCCAGTCGGCCGTCCTCGTCGAGGGGTACACCGACGTCCTCTCGCTGCACCAGGCCGGCCTCGCGAACGCCGTGGGCAGTATGGGCACGGCCCTGACCCAGGAGCAGGCCGACCTCCTCGGACGGTTCGCGAAGGAGGTCGTCGTCGCCTACGATCGGGACGCGGCCGGCGGGGCGGCCGCCCTGCGCGGGATGCAGATCCTCCGGAACAGCTCGCTCGAGGTGCGCGTCGCGCGCTTCCCGGAGGGCGACGACCCGGACTCCCTCGTCCGCCGCGACGGAAGGGAAGCCGTCGAGGCGGCCCTCGCCGAAGCACGTCCCTTCCACCTCGTCTTCATCGACGCCCTGCGGGAGCGGCACAACCTCGCCGACCTCTCGGGAAAGGAGGCCGCCCTCGCCGAAGCACGCCCGTTCTACCAGGGGCTAGCGAGTCTCCCGTTGCGCCAGGAGATCGCCGGCCTCGTCGCCGACCTCCTCGACCTCCCCGTCGAGCGCGTGATGGAGGACCTCGGCGGGCGGCGGGCGCTGCGGAGGGGGGAGGAGGCCGCCCCAGCGCAGGAACGCTGGGGACAGGAGGAGGTCATCCTCGCCCTCCTCTTGAGAGGGGAGGTCGCGTGGGAGAGGGTCGCGGCCCACGCCGGGCCGGAGGACTTCTCCGAGGGGCACCGACCGATTGTCGAGGCGATCGCCGCGGCGGGCGAGCCGTTCGATTCCTCGCAGGTGATCGCCCGGCTCGACGAGGAGTCCGCGCGCCGCGCGAGCTACCTCGCCCTCGCGCCGGTCGAGTTCTCGGACGCGGAGAAGGCGGTGACCGACGCGCTCCGACGGCTTGTTCGTCTCCCCGAGATCGAGGGGCGACTCGCCTCTCTGCGGGACGAGATCCGGCACTCGGAGGCGGCGGGCGACCGCGCGAAGCTCGATGAACTGCAGGGGGCGTATCGTGCGCTGGTGGCGGAGAAGGTCCTGAGGAGGCGGAATGGCAGAGGGTAAGAAGAAGGCGGCGCCGAAGCCCGGCAAGGCGGGCCGGACCGAGGATGCGGTGCCGACCCAAGGCAAGGTTCCGAAGGCGAAGAAGCCCCAGCCCGAGAGCCCGGCTGCGAAGGGAACGAAGGCCAAGGCCGCCCCCGTGCCTGCCTCGAAGAAGGTCGCGCCGCCCGCTGCCCCAGCCGCGAAGGGCAAGCCGAAGGAGGAGAAGCGCCCGCCACGCGAGGCGGCCCCCCCTTCCCCCGAGGCGGAGGTGGAGCTCGACGAGGACCTCGACCTCGACGAGGAGGGGGTCGAGAAGACCGAGGCGACGCCCACCGAGGAGGCGGCCCCGGTGGAGAAGCCCCCCGAGGTCGAGCCGACCGACGAGGACCTCCTCGAGGTCGAACGCGAGGGTCCCCCGGTCATCGTCGTCCCCGCCATCCTCGACGACGAGGAGATCGAGCACGAGGCGGACGTCGCCCTCCTCGCCGAGGCCCTCACCGAAGGCGCCGAGGTCGGCGAAGGCCTCTCCGAGCCGGAGGAAACTGCCGAGGAGGAGGAGCTCCTCTCCGAGGAAGAGCGCGAGGAGGGGACGACAGACACCGGGGTCGAGATCGAGGACCTCCGCTCCACGCGACGCGAGGACCCGGTCAAGACGTACCTGCGCGAGATCGGCAAGGTCCCGCTGCTCACCAAGGAAGACGAGGTCACGCTCGCGACAGCCATGGAGACCGGGGGCAAGGCCGCGCTCCGCCTCCGCCAGGCCGCGGAGGGGGGCGAGACCCTGGAGGAGCTCGTGCGCCAGGGCCTCGAGGAGCTGGTCGAGAAGGGCAAGGCGGCGCGCGAGCGCCTCACCGTCTCGAATCTGCGCCTTGTCGTCTCGATCGCCAAGCGCTACATGAATCGCGGCCTCTCCTTCCTTGACCTGATCCAGGAAGGGAACATGGGGCTGATGAAGGCGGTCGAGAAGTTCGACTACACCCGCGGCTACAAGTTCTCGACCTACGCCACGTGGTGGATCCGCCAGGCCATCACGCGCGCCATCGCCGACCAGTCGCGCACGATCCGGGTCCCGGTGCACATGATCGAGACCGTGCGCGAGCTGAACCGCGTCAAGAGGGAGTTCATCCAGGCGCACGGGGCCGCCCCCAGCCTGGAGGACCTCTCGACCCTCACCGGGATGTCGATCGACAAGATCAAGAAAGTGGAGAACGTCTCTCAGTACACGGCGTCCCTGGAGCGGCCGATCGGCGACGAGGATGACGAGGACACCCTCGGCGACTTCATCGAGGACCCCTCGTCCCCGTCCCCGACAAAGGAGACGTTCCGCATGTTCCTGAAGGAGCAGCTCTCTCGCGCCCTGGACCAGTTGGACGAGAGGGAGAGGGAGATCCTGAAGCTCCGCTACGGCCTGGACGACGACCACCCGCGCACCCTGAAGGACGTCTCTCTCAAGTTCAACATCACCCGCGAGAGGGTCCGGCAAATCGAGATCAAGGCGATCGAGAAGCTGAAGCACCCCTCGCGCCGGGCGGAGCTGAAGCGCTTCCGCGAGCTCCTCCTCGGGGAGGAGTAGGGTGGACGCTCGCCCCGCCCCCGCCTCGCGCCCCTGGCGGGCGGGTGCCGGTGCGAGCGAGGAAGGGGAGCGGGTCCTCGTGATCCTGGGGCCGACGGCCACCGGGAAGAGCGAGGTTTCGGTGGAGGTCGCCCTCCGGATCGGCGGTGAGATCGTCTCCGCCGACTCGCGCGCCTTCTTTCGAGGCCTCGACATCGCGACCGACAAGCCGTCGCGCGAAGCCCGAGCGCGCGTCCCCCATCACCTGATCGACACGGTCCCGATCGACGGGAGCTACGACGCGATGGTCTTCCGCGCCGACTGCGACCGACTGGTCCGGGAGATTGCCGGCCGCGGGCGCGTCCCGATCATCGCCGGCGGGGGAACCCTCTACCTCGGCGCCATCCTGCGCGGGATCTTCACCGGCCCCTCAGCCAGCCTCGCCCTCCGCGCCCGCCTCTCAGCAAGAGCGCTTCCCGACCTCGTGGCGTCCTTGGCGAAGGTCGACCCCGAGGCGGCAGGGAGGATCCACCCCCACGACCGGATGCGCCTGGTCCGCGCCCTCGAGGTGTACGAGATCACCGGCCGACCGATCAGCGCCCTCCAGAAGGAGGCGCGGCCCCTGCCGCACGGCTTCGTCGTCGTCGGCCTCCGTCGCGAGAGGGACGACCATCGCTTGGCCGTGGCCGCGAGGGTCCGCGAGATGCTCGGCCGAGGCCTCGTCGAGGAGGTGGCGCGCCTCCGCGCGGCCGGACTGACGAGGTCGGCTCAGGCCTACCGGACGATCGGGGTGCGCGAGACGTTCGCCTTCCTCGACGGGGAGATGACGCGCTCGGAGATGGAGGAGGCGATCGTGCGAAACACCTGGTCCCTCGTTCGGAGGCAGATGGCCTGGTTCCGTGCCGAGGCGCGCGTCCGGTGGTTCGACGTCACCGGCCAAGCACCGAGCGATGTCGCCGGGGACGTCGTCCGGCACTGGGAGAAGACCGCATGACCGAGACGGGTGTCAGGGAGCGGCTCGTCCTCTCGAGTGACGCCCAGCGCAACCTTGACCGCCTCGCCCTCGCCGCGGGGGCGACGACCGACGCCCTGATGACGAGCGCTGGGGAGAGCGCGGCCGGGATCCTCCTCCGACGCTTCGCCCCACGGCACGTCGCCCTCCTCGCCGGACGGGGGGGGAACGGAGGGGATGCTCTGGTGGTGGCCCGCGTCCTCTCTGAGCGCGGGATCGACGCCCGCGTCTTCGCGCTCTGCGAGCGAAGCGACCTCGCCCCGGCGACGGCCGCAATGGCCGATAGCTTCGAACGGGTCGCCCCTGGGCGTCTCGTCTTCCTCGGCCACGACCTTGCCCCGCTCCGCGAGGCGTTGGGCCAGGCCGACCTCGTCGTCGACGGCCTCTTCGGGAGCGGTCTCGACCGGCCGCTCGAAGGAGCCCACGTCGAGGCCGTCGCCCTGGTCAGCTCCTCACAGAGGCCGGTCGTGGCCCTCGACCTCCCATCCGGCCTCTCTTCCGACCGCGGGAACCTCCTCGGCCCAACGATCGAGGCCGACCTCACGATCGCGATGGAGTTCCTGAAGCCGGCGCACCTCCTCTACCCGGCGCGCTCCTCCTGCGGCGAGATCGAGGTCGCCCGCGTCGCCTACCCGCCCGATCTCCTGCGAGGAGTCATCCCTCTCGCCCGAGTCATGGAGCGCGAGGGGGCTCGGCGCCTCCTTCCGAGGCGTCCGCCCGACGGACACAAGGGGACGTTTGGCCGGGTCCTCGTCGTCGCCGGGTCGGAGGGGATGAGCGGGGCCGCCATCCTCTCGTGTCGCGGAGCCCTGCGCGCCGGAGCCGGCCTCGTCGTCCTCGCCTCCGTCGGAAGCGTGATCGCAACGGCCAGAGCCTCCCTCCCGGAGGCCCTCACCCTCGCGCTGCCAGAGAGGAGAGGACACGTCGCACGAGAAGCCATCACGGCTCTCCTCATGGAGACCGAGCGGGCGAACGCCCTCGTCCTCGGACCCGGCCTCTCCCGTGACGCGCAGGTCGGGGAGGTCGTCCTCGCCCTCCTCGAGGGCTCACGGTGTCCGATCGTCCTTGACGCCGACGGCCTGTTTTATCTTACCGGCCGGCTCGACCTCCTTCGCCGCGTCGCGGGGAAAGCCGTCCTGACGCCTCACCCGGGCGAGATGTCGAGGCTCGTCGACCGGAGCGCGGAGGAAATCGATCAAGAGCGGATCGAGGTCGTGCGGTCGTTCGCACGCGAGCACGGCGTCATCCTCCTCCTCAAGGGCCGGCCCACGGCGATCGGCCTCCCGGATGGGGAGGTCTACTTGAACCCAACCGGGAACACCGGCCTCGCCAAGGGAGGAAGTGGGGATGTCCTCGCCGGCATGATTGGGGGCCTCCTCGCCGGAGGGGTCTCGCCGCGCGATGCCGCACTCCTCGGGGCGTACCTCCACGGCCTCGCCGCCGACCTCCTCGCCGGCGAGGGCGCGGAGCGGACGATCCTCCCGAGCGACATCGTCGAGGCCCTTCCTCGAGCGGTCGCGGAGGTCGAACGATGAGGCTTGCCGACACCCACGCCCACCTCGACGACCGGCGCTACGACCAGGACCGCCAGGCCGTGATCGCCCGCTGCGCGGCGGAGGGGATCGGGATCGTCACCATCGGGGCCGATCTCCCCTCGAGCGAAGAGGCCGTCCGGATCGCCGCCCGCTACCGCCAGGTCTGGGCCGCGGTTGGCGTCCACCCCCACGACGCGAAGTCCTTTCCCGAGGACGGGATCGAACGCCTCGAGGCCCTGGCCAAGGAGAAGAACGTCGTCGCGATCGGCGAGATCGGCCTCGACTACTACCGGAACCTCTCCCCGCGCGCCGATCAGCTCCGCGTCTTCCGCGCCCAGCTTCGCCTCGCCGTCCGGCTTTCCCTCCCCGTCGTCCTCCACCACCGTGAGTCGACCGACGACACCCTGGCCGTCCTATCCGAGCATGCTCCCTTGCGCGGCGTCGTCCACGCCTTCCAAGGGGACGAGCTCCTCGCCGGGCGCTTTCTCGACCTCGGCCTCCATCTCGGGATCGGCGGGCCGGTCACTTATCCCGCCAACGACACCCTCCGCCGCGCCGTCGCCTCCGCGCCCCTCGACCGCCTCGTCCTCGAGACCGACTGCCCCTACCTCACCCCCATCCCCCACCGCGGGAAGAGGAACGAGCCCGCCTACGTCGCCCTCGTTGCCGAGGAGGTGGCTCGCGTTCGGAGACTCCTGATCGAGGACGTTGCCACCCAAACGACCGCCACTGCTCACGGGCTGTTCCGGCTCGTCTAGGAAGTTGCCGTGCGTTGTCTGCTTGACGTCGAGGTAAGGATACGCTACGGTGTAAGGCACGTGCATCTGGTAAGGAGACCGGGATGAGCGTGGCCAAGGTAACCTCCAAGAGGCAGATCACGATCCCCCGGGAGATCGCCCGCAAGTGGAACGTCGAGAAGGGCGACGGCATCCTCTTCCTGGAGAGAGGGAACGAGGTTGTGGTGCGCCCCGTGAAGCGGATGGACCTCCTGTCGCTGAAGGGGTCCGTGGCCGCCGAGCATCCGGCCATGTCCTTCGCCGCTATCCGCGAGCGCGTGAAGTCCGAGCGCGCGGGACGGTATGTCGATCCCGATCGCGGCGGTTGACACCTGCTTCCTCCTCCGCTACCTGACAGGGGAGCCTGCCGACCAGGCAGACCAGGCCGAGGAGCTGATCCGGCGGGCAAGCGCTGGGAAGCTTCTCCTTCGCGTCCCCGCGCTCGTCATCGCCGAGCTCGTCTGGACCCTCGAGTCCTCGATCTACCATCTTTCGAAGGGGGACGCGGCAGAGAAGGCCATCGCCATCCTTCACGCCCCTGGGATCCAGGTCGATGACACAGACTTCCTCGAGGAGGCAGCCCTTCTCCACGCGGAGAAGAGCGTCGACTTCCTCGATGCCTACCTCGCCGCGTACGCCAAGCGGGCGGGGATCAGGGACATCTGCACCTTCGACCGGAGCGACCTCCAGAAGCTGGAGGGAGTCCGACTCCTTCCCCCGCTGCGGCGCGGTACTTGAGGTGCTCGCCTTGCCGCGGCTTGTTCCACCGAAGAGGACACCGGCCGACGGGTGCTGGACACGGAGGGCATCAGAACGCGTTTCGATGCTGGGAAGGTTTCGAATGGCCGAGGCGTAAGATTGCGATCAGCCGACCCACAACCTTGCAATTGGACGACCCCAAAGGTTACGATTGGCCGACATGGCTGATCCATCGTTGCATCCCCGTTTCGTGCAGGCGCTCCTCGCCGAGGCCCTGGCAGATACACCGGTGGTACTGATCCACGGGCCTCGGCAGTGTGGCAAGACGACGCTCGCCCGCACGTTCGGCGAGGCGCACGGGTATACCTACTTCAGCTTCGACAACGATGTGACCCTTGCCGCGGCAAAGGCCGACCCCATGGGCTTCGTCGGCGATCTGCCAGAAAGGACCATCCTCGACGAGGTGCAACGGGCGCCGGAACTCTTCACCTCGCTCAAGGCCGCCGTAGACCGTCGACGCACCGCAGGACGCTTCATCCTCACCGGGTCGGCGAACATCCTCTTCGTGTCGGGACTCACCGACTCGCTCGCCGGGCGGATGGAGATCCTGCGCCTCCACCCCCTCGCGCAGTGTGAACTGGCTGGACGAGCGCCGCGATTCCTCGATACGCTCTTCGCCCGCGCGTTCAAGACGCGGAGCCACGAGCGACTAGGCGCAGAGTTGGCAGAGCGCATCGCCGCCGGGGGCTACCCCGCGGCGCTTGCCCGAGCCACGCCCCGCCGCCGCACGGCTTGGTACCGCGACTATGTTGAGACCCTCGTCCAGCGCGATGTGCGCAACCTGGCTCGCATTAGCGCGCTCGATGCTCTCCCGCGACTGCTTGCGCTCGCCGCTGGCCAGACGGCACGACTCCTCAACGTGACGGATCTGGCAAGCCCGTTCCAGTTGAGCCGCCCCACCATCGGCGACTACGTGACGCTCCTCGAGCGGGTCTTCTTGCTGGAGAGGCTCCCGCCGTGGCACAGCAACCGACTCAGCCGCCTGATCAAGACCCCCAAGCTCCACGTGGGCGATACAGGGATCGCGTGCGCCCTGCTGGGCCTCGATGCGAGCGGCCTTGCGCGGGACCGGGCGACCCTTGGCCAACTGCTGGAGACGTTCGTGTTCCAGGAGCTGCGCAGACAGGCAAGCTGGCATGAGGTTGCCATTCGATTCCACCACTTCCGCGACAAGGACGGCTCTGAGGTAGACGTGGTACTCGAGCGTGCGGCGCACGAGATCGCAGGTATCGAGGTGAAGGCAACGGCAACTGTCACAGATGCCGACTTCCGCGGCCTGCGCAGGCTAAGAGAGGCTGCTGATGAGCGCTTCGCGGCCGGCGTCGTCCTGTACGACGGCGAGACGAGCGCGAGCTTCGGCGACGGGTTCTACGCCGTCCCGATCCGCGCGCTCTGGGAGATGACGTGACCGTCGGGGCAAGCCGGGTGCCCGCGGCTGCCGCGTCTCCTGACGGGGCAACCCCCCAGGAGAAGCAGGACCGACCCGTGGAAGGAGGGGCAGGAGAAGACCCGTGCTGACGGATGGACGCGGAGCGGCGCATCGGCAGGCCGTCGATCGGCGGGTGCACCATGGGAGAGGCCGGGAAGAGCAATGCAACTGACACGGACGGAGCTTCGCGAGCTGGCCGACTCCCGCTCGTGGGAACGAGGCGTGGAGTACTTCGAGGACGGCCGCGTCCATGCCGTCGTCCAAGATGGGGCGACTGTGGTGGCCAGCGTGCAAGGTCAAGAGATCTATCGTGTCCGGCTGTCGCGGCACGGGAACCACCTCCTCGCGGAGTGCTCCTGCCCCGTGGGGCGGACAGGCGCGTTCTGCAAACACTGCGTCGCGGTGGGGCTGGCGTGCGCAGACGAGCCGGCCGCAGCGCCGAGCCCCGACCGGATCGCCGACGCAGAGGGAAGTCCGGTGGACGGTCTTGGAGAGGACAGCACCTTCACGGACCTCGATCGCATCCGAGGCTATCTGGCCAAGCAGGATCTGTCGACGCTGGTAGAGACCCTCGTTGAGCAAGCCCTGTCGGACGAGAACCTGCTGCGGCGCCTGACGATGGCGGCAGCGCGCGGCGGCAACGCGGTCGACCTGAAGGAGATGAAACGCGCCGTCACCGAGGCCACTCGGACCGGAGGGTTCGTCGACTACCACTTCGCTCACAGCTTCGCCCGTGGCATCGAGGACGTCGTCGGCGCCCTGGCCACGCTTCTGCAAGAAGGCTCCGCGAACGAGGTCATCACCCTGAGCGAGTACGCCCTTCGCAGGGTGGAACAGGCCCTTGGGAACATGGACGATTCTGACGGCCACATGCGCCCCATCCTCGATGACCTCCAGACGCTCCATCACGCCGCCTGTGTGAAAGCAAGCCCAGACCCAATCAAACTTGCGCGTCACCTCTTCGAGTGGGAGGTGACCGGAGACTGGGACACGTTCTTCGGCGCCGCGAAGACCTACGCCGACGTGTTCGGAGAGAAGGGTCTCGCCGAGTATCGCAGACTCGCGGAATCGCGGTGGCAGAAGGTGCCCCGTCTCGGTCCCGGTCAGGAAAGCGTGGTCTACGATGACTCGCGATTCCGCCTGACCACGATCATGGAAGACCTGGCGACCGCAAGCGGCGACGTGGAGACCCTGGTCGCTGTCAAGAGCCGCGATCTGTCGGACTCGCTCCGCTACCTCGAGATCGCCCAGCTCTACAAGGAAGCCGGCCGGGAGGACCAGGCCATCACGTGGGCAGAGGAGGGCGCCAAGGCATTCCCACGCCAGACCGACGCGCGACTGCGCGAGTTCTTGGCCGGGGAATACCACCGGCTAGACCGCCATGGGGATGCTCTCGCGCTCATCTGGCAGAGCTTCCTCGACCATCCCCACCTCGGCACGTACCAGACCCTCAAACAGCATGCCGATCGGAACCAAGAGTGGCCCCGCTGGCGGGAGAGGGCGCTCGCCCATCTCGGACGACAGGGACAACCCGACAGGCGGGTCACGCCGCGAGTGCGTTGGGAAGCAGGCCCCGTGGTCTACGGCTCCGAACTCGTGGCGATCCTTCTCTGGGAAAAGGACGTCGATGCGGCGTGGAACGAAGCGTGCCAGCGTGGGTGTACGATCGGGCAGTGGCTGGAACTCGCGCTCCGGCGGCAGGATGAACACCCCGAAGATGCCCTCCGCATCTATCAGGACGACGTTCGCAGACTCGTCGAGGCAGGGAACGCGGCGTACGGGGAGGCGCTCGACCGCGTCCAAAGCCTCCGCAGCCTCTTGACGAAGATGGGGCAAGAGGACCGATTCGCGCAGTACGTGGCGGAACTTCGAAGCGAGTACAAGCGGAAGCGCAACTTCATGAAGCTCTTGGCCGCACTCCCTTGAGCGCGAGCACGGACGACGTCACCTCGTTCCTCCCGAGCCAGGAGACACCGTCGAACTCCGGCGCCTGTCGTCACGACGGCAGCGCTCGCTCCTGAAGGGCTCGCGCCTTGGCAAGGCCAGCGTCGGTGATCCGGACCCACTTCGCCCGGTGGGTCGTCGCCAAGAGGCCCTCCTCTACGAGGGCGTCCAGGATCTCGAACCGGTGGGTCTTCCACGCCCGATGAATCGTCGGCGCTCCAGGGGCGGGCTCTTCTTCCCACGAGGTGAGGTAGAGGAGGAGCAGGGTCAGCTCCTTCACCGTCTTGTCCAGGTCGTCGTCTTCCGCCATGCGATCGCCTCCCACCCGATGCTATCACGCTGTCTGGGAGACAGGGAACTGCGGAACGCGCGCAAGCCCCTCCGTCCGGCCGTCGCCGCGATCCCTCTCGATCCCATCGTCCTTGAGACCGACTGCCCCGTACCTCACGCCGGTTCCCCACCGCGGGAAGCCAGTGAAGACCCCACCTTGCGGGCGGAGGGGAGTTGACCGAACCATTCCGCACACCTAGGATGGTCTAGAGCGATGCGTGTCCTCTTCTGGAAAGCGCCGATGGAGGACGGAGGTGGCATGGACTACCATCTGACGGAGCATGCCCGCGACGTCCTGAAGAAGCGGCAGATCCGACTGGAGTGGTTGGAGCAGGCGTTGACCGCTCCAGAGCGCACCGAAAGGGACTCCATGGATGAGACCCTGGAACACCGCCTAGCGAGGATCAAGGAGTTCGGTGGTCGCGCTCTGCGCGTTGTCGTGGACGCGAGATCGGCTCGGCCGCGTGTGGTCACGGCCTACTTCGACCGGAGGAGGCGAGATCGATGAGACTGAAGGTGGATCACGAGGCAGACGCTCTCTACTTGAGCCTCGGGGAGCGCCCAGCAAGCGAGTCGGAAGAGGTCTCGCCCGGGATCATCGTGGACTACGACGAGAGAGGGCAGGCCGTGGGGATCGAGATGCTCCACCTCTCGAAGCGTGCCCAGAGCGCGGACATTCACCGCCTCTTGTTTGAGTCCGTCCCCCAGGCGACGTAGACAGACGAGGTAGTCCTGGAGGGTGAGAACCCCTCGGCCGCGCCGTCGCCTCCGCGCCTCTCGACTGCCTCGTCCTCGAGACCGACCGCCCGTACCTGACGCCCGTCTCCCATCGCGGCAAGCGCAACGAGCCCGCCTACGTCGCCCTCGTCGCCGAGGAGGTCGCGCGCGTTCGCGGGCTTCCGGTCGAAGACGTCGCCACCGTTCCTCCCGACCGCCTCGTCCTCGAGACCAACTGCCTGTACGTGCCGCCTGTCCCGCACCGAGAGAAGCGGGGCGTCCTGTGTGCGCTCGCTCCTCCGGCTCTGAGTCTCGGGCCGGCAGGGGAGTCATGACACCTCGTCCAGGGGCGCACCCTGAGGCTGCCAAACGGCACGGGCACACTCCGGCAGCCGGTCCGATGTCCGACTTGACCCACCGACCTCGCAATCATAGGATGGCCTGCACGAACCCCCATTCCGATATGTGAAGGGGGCAGCAGTGTGGCTGACCAGCGGCAGAACAACGACAGATAGGAAGCGGCAGCATCTGGCGGGTGAGGCCCTGCTGCTGCCCCGGCTGGGAAGCCCAACATGGGCACTCGTAGTTGACTGTGGGTGCCGGAGAAAGGAGGGGCTCGAGATGACAGTATGGCTCATTCGCGCTGGGGCGCACGGCGAGCACGAAGCCAAGTTCATCACAGAGAGCCGCGTCTACGTCACATGGGACGGTCTGGATCTCGAACTCTCGAAGCTCACTGACCGCGCAGACCTGGCAACCGCGATGGAGAAGCGCTACCCAGACGCGAAGGCGGACACGATCAAGAACTGGTCAAGTCAGGTATGGCCATTCGCGCACGAAATCAAGGTCGGCGACATGGTGGTCTTGCCGCTGAAAACCCAGCGTGCAATCCAGATCGGCGAAGTCACCGGCGGCTATCACTTCGAACCAGAGGGCCCGGATCCGTACTTTCACTGGCTTCCCGTGAAATGGGTCGGACAGGCGGTACCGCGTACGAACTTCGGGAAGGATTTGCTCAGCACCTTCGGCGCATTCACGACAATCTGCCGTGTGCAACGGAACAATGCGGAAGCTCGCCTCGCGACCATGCGGTCAAGGGGATGGAAACCGGAGACTGCTGCGGCAGCGAAGGCCACGCCACAAGTCACGGACGAGCCGGCTCAGGACACCGACCTGGAGGAGTTGGCCCACGACCAGATAGCTCAACTGATCTCTGCTCGCTTCAAGGGCCACGGCTTGGCGCGTCTTGTCGAGGCGATTCTTCAAGCTCAGGGGTACACCACCTATCGCAGCCCGGAAGGTGCCGACGGTGGCGCTGACATACTTGCCGGCGCAGGCCCTCTTGGCTTTGGCACCCCGCGGCTGTGCGTCGAGGTGAAGTCCGAGAGCAGCCCAATCGACCGGCCCGCGGTGGACAAGCTTCTTGGAGCCGTGTCCAAGTTCGGAGCGCAAGAGGGGTTGTTCGTGGCTTGGGGCGGTTTCAAGAACAACGTGGAAAGGGAGCTCGCCGGCAGCTTCTTCCGCGTGCGCCTGTGGACCCAGAAGGAGTTGCTGGAGCAGCTGTTCGCTCACTACGACTGCCTCGACGACGACCTGAAGGCAGAGTTGCCGCTGAAGCGAACCTGGGCGGTAGCAGCACAGGACGAGGCCTAGGGATTTAGCGAGCTGCTCCCCGGCATGGCGACAGTGGCAGCAACCTGCTTGGGCCTTGCGGGGACGACTGTGCTGCACGCTAGCAGTCTCTGTGAAGTGAGAGGTGTACGTCCCTGTTCCACCGACCCTCCGTGTGCGAGCCGAAACGGGCCTTCCGCCCGGCGCTGCTTGACTTGTGAGTCACTGTGCGCCCGCGAAGACCTCTGCCCGCGCGCCGGGCGCCTCGGCCGAGTAGAGAGACGCGTGGCTGATCGGCTAAGATACGCCACTTGGCCGGGGAGCCCCCGGTGTGCGAGGTGCCATGAACGTCGAATCGACCGTCCAATCCATCCTGAGCCGGGCCGACCTTGTCCGGAACCCCAGTCGCGAAGACATGATCCGAGACGTCCTGCGCCACCGCGAGGCGATGGCCGCGGCGTGCGGCGCTCTCGCCGTCTGGACCGCGCCGGACTCGACCGGACGGAGCCCGAAAGACACGGTCTCCGTCCGGCGACCGGCGAGCGAGGCGGGGATCGACTGGGACTCCCCGAACAACCTCCCGATCCCCGAGGAGACGGGCGACCTCCTCCTCGAGGACGCAGCGCGGACGCTCAAAGCGAAGAAGCGCCTGTACCTGATCGAGCGCGTCGTGGGGGCCGATCCCTCCTACGCTCTTCCGGTGCGCGTCATCTCCGACCGCGCCCTCACCTCCCTCTTCGCAGACAACATGTTCCGCCCGGTCCCCAACGACCTTTCCAAGAGCTGCTTCGCCGGCCGGCCGTTCACCGTCCTTGTCTGTCCCTACGACAAGCTCGACCCGGAGCGCTACCAGGGTCGACTGCGGGTCGACCCGAAGAGCGGGAAGACGACGACGATGGCGATCGCGATCGACTTCGACCGGCGCCTGGGGATCGTCTACGGCTCGGCGTACTGCGGCTCGGTCAAGAAGCTCATCTTCTCGGTGATGAACTACCTCCTCCCGGCCGAGGGGGTCCTCCCGCTCCACTGCTCGGCGAACGAGGGGCCGAAGGGCGACAGCGCCCTCCTCCTCGGCCTCTCCGGGACAGGGAAGACGACCCTTTCCGCCGACCCAAGCCGCGCCCTCCTCGGCGACGACGAGCACGGATGGAACGACCTTGGGATCGCGAACTTCGAGTACGGCTGCTACGCGAAGCTGATCGGCCTCGATCCGAAGAAGGAGCCGGAGATCTGGCGCGCGGTCTTCCACGAGGACGACCCCCTGCGCCACGGGGCGATCGTGGAGAACGCGATGGTCTTCCCGAACGGCACGTTCGACCTCGACGACGAGCGGTTGACCCCGAACTCTCGCGCCTCGTACCCCCTCTCCTCTCTCTCGAACGTCAAGGCCTCGGCGCGGGCCGGGCACCCGAAGACGATCCTCTTCCTCGCCGCGGACGCCCACGGCGTCCTCCCGCCGGTCGCTCGACTCTCCAAGGAGCAGGCGATGCTCTGGTTCCTCATGGGTTACACGAGCAAGCTCGCGGGGACGGAGACCGGGATCATTGAGCCGAAGACGACCTTCTCCCGGTTCTTCGGCGAGCCGTTCATGCCGCGGAACCCGGACGTCTACGCGCGGCTGCTCGGGGAGAAGCTCGACCGGCACGGGACGAAGGTCTACCTCGTGAACACCGGCTGGAGTGGCGGGCCGTACGGTGTCGGGAAGCGAATGGACATCGACCTGACGCGGGCGATGGTCCACGCGGCCCTGGAAGGGGAGCTCGAAAAGGTCACCTGCCGGGAGGACCCGCACTTCCGCGTCCTCGTCCCGGAGAGGGTCCCGGGGGTCCCGGCGGAGATCCTCTCTCCGCGCGCGACCTGGCCGGACAAGAAGGGCTACGACGAGCGCGCGGCCAGGCTCGCCGCGGAGTTCGGGAGCCACTTCGCAAAGGCATACGGGAAGAAGGGGATCGACGCGGCGGTCGCCGCCCAGTGCCCAGGAAGATAGGGAAGGAGGCTACGTGAAGGGAACGATCCGAAAGGCCTTGGGGCGCTCGGGGGCGGACTACGCGGAGGTGCGCCTGGAGCGCGAGGTGCGGACGCAGGTCTTCTTCCGCAAGGACCGCCTGGAGAACGTCGAGTCGTCGAGCGACGCGGGCGGGGTCGTCCGCGCTCTGGTGAACGGCGGCTGGGGGTTCGCCGTGTTCAACGACCCCTCTAACCTCGAGCAGAAGGTGAAGGAGGCGACCTCGGCGGCGCGCCTCGTCGCGGCAAGAGCCAAGGAGAAGGTGGAGCTCGCGGTGGTCCCGGTGGTCGAGAAGGAGGTCCGCGCGACCCTGAAGAAGGACTACCGGAAGGTCCCGCTGGAAGAGAAGAAGGACCTTGTCGAATCGTACAACCGGATCCTCCTCGCCGAGGGCTCGAAGGTCGTCTCCACGGTGGCGCGGTACACCGACTCCTTCCGCGAGGTCACCTTCGCCAACTCCGACGGGACCTACCTTGTCCAGGAGATCCCGGACGTCACGCTGATGCTCGCGGCCATGGCGAGCGACGGCGGCGCGAACATCCAGCAGGCGTTCGAGTCGTTCGGCGAGGCCGCCGGGTATGAGGTCGTGCTGGGGTTCGAGGAGAAGGCGCGGGTGGTGGCGAAGCGGGCCGTCGACCTGCTCTCCGCGCGCTCGGTCGCCGGCGGTCAGTACACGGTCGTCCTCGACCCGGGCCTCGCCGGGGTCTTCATCCACGAGGCGTTCGGCCACTTCTGTGAGGCCGACTTCCTGTTCAAGAACGAGCGCCTGATGCAGCTGATGAAGCTGGGGAACGAGTTTGGGGTCAAGGCCCTGAACGTGGTCGACGAGGGGTACCTCCCCGGCCTGCGCGGGAACGTCCCCTACGACGACGAGGGCGTAGAGCGCAAGAAGGCGCATCTGATCAAGAAGGGGGTCTTGAGCGGGCTCCTCCACTCCCGCGAGACGGCGCGGAAGATGGGGGCCGAGCCGACGGGGAACGCGCGCGCCATGTCCTACGAACACCCGCCGATCGTCCGGATGCGGAACACCTACATCGAGGACGGACAAAGCACGTTCCAGGAGATGCTCAAGGGCGTCGACCGGGGTCTCTACGCCGTGGAGGCGTACGGCGGGCAGACGGCCCTCGAGCAGTTCAGCTTCTCCGCGGCGTACGCCCACGAGATCGTGCGCGGCGAGGTCGGGGAGCTCGTGAGGGACGTCGTCCTGACCGGGAATGTGTTTGAGACCCTGCGCGCGATCGACCGGATCGGGAACGACCGGGAGATGAAGGGCGGCGCCGGCGGGTGCGGGAAGGGCGGCCAGTATCCTCTCCCGGTGACCGACGGCTCGCCGCACATCCGGATCCAAAACGTGACGATCGGAGGGCACTGATGAAGGACATCCTGGATCGAGTGCGGAAAGAGGTCGACCAGGCCGAGGTCTACCACCACCGGACTCGTGGCGTCCCGATCGTCTTCCACTCCGGGGCGCTCGAATCGATCAAGATCCACGAGGCGGAGGGCCTCGCCCTGCGCGTGGTCAAGGGCGGGCGCCTGGGTTTCTCGACGACGACCGATCTCGCGGACCCCAGGGGAATGATCGCGTCGGCCGTGGCGGCCGCCGCGTTCGGGGACGAGGCCGGGTTCCATTTCCCGTCCGACGGGGCGCGCCAAGCGCCGGCCGTCCGCGACGAGGCCGTGCTCAAGCTCAAGGACGAGGACCTGATCGAGCGGGCCGAGAAGGCCGTCCGCCGGCTCCAGGAGGCCGCCCCCGAGGCCGAGGTGAACGTCACCCTGGGCAAGGGGACGGAGACGGTCGAGATCGCGAACTCAAGCGGCCTCACCGCCTTCGAGGAGCGAACGATCATCGGGGTAGGAATCGAGGCCGCTCTGGCCCGGGAGGGGGACATCTACCTCCTCGCGGGAGAAGCGCAGGGTCGCTTCGTCTCCGACATCGACCTCGAGAGGATCGTCGACCGGCTTGTCTACTACCTCTCCCTCGCCGACCGGATCGCGTCGGTCCCGTCGAAGCCTCTCCCGGTCGTGTTTACGCCGCGCGGCGCGATCGCGCTCCTCATGCCGCTCCTCGCCGGGTTCAACGGGAAGTCCGTCCTGCTGGGGACGTCCCCGCTCAAGGGGCGAGTCGGCGAGCAAGTCGTCGACCGGCGCGTGACGCTCGTCGACGACGGGACGGTCGTGCGGGGGCCACGCAGCGCCGGGTTCGACGACGAGGGGACGCCCACGGCGCGCACGGCCCTCCTCGAGGGCGGGGTCGTGAAGGGGTTCATCTACGACCTGCGCACCGCGGCCCGCGCGAAGGCCCATCCCACTGGGAACGGGTACAAGACGAGCGCCTTCGGCGGGGGCGGGTTCCGCTCGCTGCCGGGGGTCTCGACGAGCAACACGGTCCTCTCCCCCGGCACCGAGACCGAGGAGACGCTCGTCGCCGGCATCCAGGAAGGGCTCCTGGTGGAGGCCGTCCTGGGCCTCGGGCAGGGGAACATCCAGGCCGGTGAGTTCTCGAACAACGTGGCCATCGGGTTCAAGATCGAGAAGGGGAAGGTCGTGGGCCGGGTGAAGAACACGATGATCGCCGGGAACGTCTACGACCTGCTGAAGGACCACTTGGTCGCCCTGGCGAGCGAGCCGGAGTGGACCTCGGGCTCGATCCAGACGCCGGCGATCGTTGTGGACGGGGTCAGCGTGACGAGCGACGGGTAGGTTGGCGGCACGGATGAGCGACAGGGAAGGGCTGACGCAACGTTGGGCGCGTCGGTTCTTCACGATCTGGACCGGCCAGCAGATCTCGCTCATCGGGAGCCAGCTCGTCCAGTTTGCCCTCATCTGGTGGATGACGAAGAAGACGCACTCGGCGACCGTCCTCGCGACAGCGAGCCTCGTCGCCCTCCTTCCCCAGATCCTCCTCGGCCCGTTCTGCGGCGCCCTGATCGACCGCTGGAAGCGCCGTTCGGTGATGATCGTCGCCGATCTGGGGATCGCCCTCGCCTCGGCCGGTCTCGCCTACGCCTTCTACTTGGGCGTGACCGAGATCTGGCACGTCTACGTGGTGATGGCGATCCGCTCGGTGGGGAGCGGGTTCCACTGGCCGGCCATGGCCGCCTCCACCTCGCTCATGGTCCCCAGGGAGCACCTCCCGCGGGTCGCGGGCCTGAACCAGTCGATGAGCGGCGCGCTGAACGTCGTAGCCCCGATCCTGGGCGCCCTCCTCCTCGCCATCTTGCCGATGTACGGGATCCTGGGGATCGACGTCGTGACGGCCGCGATCGCCATCGTCCCTCTGCTCTTCACACCGATCCCCCAGCCCGCGGGGGTCCCCACCTCGCGCGCGGCGCGCGGGTCGGTCTTGAAACAGGTCTCGGAGGGGTTCCGCTACGTCGCGAGTTGGCCCGGCCTGCTCTTCCTCCTCGCCATGGGCGCCGTCCTCAACTTCGCCCTGAGCCCGGCCGCCTCCCTCCTCCCCCTCCTCGTGGTCAAGCACTTCCAAGGGGATGCCCTGCACCTGGGCTGGATGAACGCCGCGTTCGGGATCGGGCTCGTGGTCGGAGGGGTCACCCTCGGCATCTGGGGCGGGTTCCGCAAGCGAATGGCGACGGCCCTCTTGGGGATCGGGGGAGTGGGGTTGGGGATCCTCGGCGTCGGGCTTCTCCCGGGCTGGGCGTTCTGGCTTGCTGCGGGCACGATCCTGTTCACGGGGCTGATGACCCCGATCGCGTCCGGGCCTCTCCTCTCGCTCTTCCAAGCCGAGGTCGCGCCGGAGATGCAGGGGCGCGTCCTCACGCTCTCGTCGAGCGTCGCCTCGCTGATGGCCCCCTTAAGCCTCGGGGCGGCCGGCCCGCTCGCCGACCTGATGGGAATCCAGTTCTGGTACATCGTCGCCGGGGCGACGCTCCTCGTCCTCGGCGTCGCCGGCTTCTTCGTCCCGAGCGTCCTCTTCTTCGAGGCCCGGGCCGCGGAGCACCCCTTGCGCCGCAAGGCAGTTCCCCCTTCGCCGCCGGCCGCTAGCGGTTGACGGTGTGAATCGCCCGCCCCAGGGCGTTCTCCGCCGCCCCCTTCAGGCCCTCCGGGAGCGTGGGGTGAGGGTGGATGGCGTCGGCGATCTGGGCCAGGGTGAGCCCGGACTGGACCGCCAGGGCGGCCTCGGAGATGAGGTCGGAGGCCTCCGCTCCGACGATCTGAACCCCGAGGAGCCTCCCGGTCCGCTTCTCCCCGACGACCTGGAAGAACCCCTCGCTCTCCCCCATCCCGAGGGCTTTCCCCAGGGCGGCATAGGGAAAGCGGCCGACGACCGTCTCGTGTCCCCTCTCCTTCGCCCGCGCCTCGGAGAGGCCCACGGAGGCGACCTCCGGATCGGTGAACACGGCCTGGGGGATCGCCTCGTAGTCGAGCGGGACGTCCTCTCCAACGAACGACCCAGCCACCCTCACCCCCTCCGCAGAGGCCTTGTGAGCGAGCATCGGGCCAGGGACGAGGTCCCCGATCGCCCAGACGCCGGGGGCGCTCGTCTTCAGGCTCGAGTCGACCGGGACGAAGCCGCGCCGATCCGGCAGAATCCCGGCCGTCTCCAGGCCGATCCCGGCCGAGTTCGCACGTCGGCCGACCGCGACGAGAACCCTCTCCGCCTCCAGGCGCTCCCCAGAGCGGAGTCGGACGGCGAGTCCTTGGGGGGTCTCCTCGAAGGACTCCGCAGCCGCGTTCAGGTGCAGGGTGATCCCAAGAGCGCCGAGGGAACGCCGGACGAGGGCGAGCGTCCGCGCATCAAGGTCAAGGCCCGGAAGGACGTCCCCCATCATCTCGACGACGGCGACCTCGCTCCCCAAGCGCCGGTAGATCGTGGCAAGCTCCAAGCCGATGACCCCTCCTCCGACGAGGAGGAGACGCGCCGGGACCTCCGTCAGGGAAAGGGCGTCATCCGAGGACCAGACGCGCGGATGAGAGAAGCGGAAGCCGGGGATCTCGATCGGCGTGGAACCCGTGGCGAGGACGACCCGCTCCGCGTCGAGGGTCTCGCCCGTCGATAGGCCGACCCGCCCTGGGCCGGCCAACGCCCCTCGGGCCTGGAAGAGGGCCACGCCGTTCGGCTTGAGCAGGGAGACGATCCCGCCCGACAGGCGCGAGACGATCCCTTCCTTCCAGGCAGCCAGGCGCGGAAGGTCGATCGAAGGCGCGCCGAACGCGATCCCGGCCGCCGCCGCCCGCGACGCCTGGGCGACGAGACGCGTCGCCGAGTAGAGGGCCTTCGTGGGGACGCAGCCCCAATGGAGACACACGCCGCCGATCCCCTTCTCCTCGACGAGAGCGACCTTGAGCCCGAGCTGCCCCATTCGGATCGCCGCCACGTATCCGCCCGGCCCGCCGCCGACCACGATCGCGTCGTGCCTCATCCCGACCTCCCTTCGACAGCCAGAGAACGTACCCCCCGTTCCTCGCTTCATCAAGGGGGCGATAGATCTCTCGAATCCCGGCGGGAAGGGTCTCCGCGTTACACCTGCTAACTCAGCACAGTTTAAGGAAGAATCCTCTCGCCACAGCCTTCTTCCCTCCTTGTCGCGTGTGAGGGGGTTCGCGGGGCGGGGGGAACCCTGCCCCGCGACGCATTCATGGAAGGCCTCTTGACAAGGAGGAGCAACCCTCCATACTGGAGGCCAGAGGAGGCAGCCGGCCGGTCTTATGTGGGGTGTGCGCAGATCGGCAGCGTTGAAGAGCCGCACGCACCGCCTTCTCCGGGTGGTGGGCTGCCTCCTCCTTTCCTCTGACCATGCGGCTCGGGTGCCACCTTTCAATCGCGAAGGGGTTCGCGGCAGCGGTCGACGAGGCCGCCTCTCTCGACACGACCGCGCTCCAGCTCTTCTCGCACAACGCCTCGACCTGGCGGATGAAGGACATCACGGCCGCGGCGGCGGCCGGGTTTCGCGAGCGGGTCCGGGCTTCGCCCCTCGAGGCGGTCGTCGTGCACACGATGTACCTCCTGAACCTAGCGAGCCCGGACGATGACCTGTACGAGAAATCCGTCGCTGCTCTGGTCGAGGAGGTTGAGAGGGCGCGCCTCCTTGGGGTCGACCTCCTGGTCACTCACCTCGGATCGCACCGGGGCAGCGGCGTCGAGGTGGGGGTGGCCCGGATCGCCTCGGCCCTGGACCGAGTCGTCGCCTCGGGGCCGTTCCGCCGGCACCGGAGGCTCACCCTTCTCTTCGAGAACACGGCCGGCGCCGGGTCGAGCCTCGGCGGCGACTTCGCGGAGTTGGGGGAGATCCTGCGGTCCCTCGAGAAACCCGGCCGGGTCGGGGTCTGCCTCGACACCTGCCACGCGCTGGCGTTCGGCTACGAGCTGCGCAGCAGGGACGGCATCGCAAAGACCCTTCGGGACTTCGACCGCGAGGTCGGCCTCGCGCGCCTCGCCGTTGTCCACCTGAACGACTCCGTCTTCCCAAAGGGGTCGCACCGGGACCGCCACGAGCACCTCGGCCGCGGGGCGATCGGCCGCGAGGGACTCTCCCTTCTCGTCAACCACCCGTCCCTGAGGGACCTCCCGTTCCTCCTCGAGACCCCCAAGGACCTCGATGGGCGTCCCGATGCCGACCGGGTAAACTTGGACCTCGTGCGGTCTTGGCGTCACGACGGGTAGCGAAGGAGGGAAGATGCGGCTGTTCATCGACACGGCGAGCATCGCGGAGATTCGTGAGCTGGCCTGGCTCATCGACGGGGTGACGACGAACCCAACGCTCGTCGCCAAGGAGGGGCGCCCCCTTGCCGAGGTGATCGCCGACATCGTGGCCCTCGTCGACGGCCCGATCAGCGCGGAGGGGACGGCCCAGGACGCGGACGGCCTCGTCGAGGAGGCACACCGTCTCGCCCGCATCCACCGCAACATCGTGGTCAAGGTCCCGATGACCGAGGAGGGGTTGAAGGCGACGCAGGTCCTGTCGAGCGAGGGGATCCCGACGAACGTGACCCTCGTCTTCTCGGCAAACCAGGCCCTCCTAGCCGCGAAGTGCGGGGCGACGTTCGTCTCGCCGTTCGTCGGGCGGATCGACGATGCCGGCGGCGACGGGATGGGCCTCGTGGAGGAGATCCTCGACGTCTACGACGCCTACGAGTTCCCGACCCAGGTGATCGTGGCGAGCGTCAGGCACCCGGGGCACGTCCTCGACGCCGCGCTCCTCGGGGCAGACATCGCCACCGTCCCCCACGACGTCCTGAAGCGCCTCTTCCGCCACCCGTTCACCGACCAGGGGATCGAGCGCTTCCTCAAGGACGCGGGGAGGACGCCGAAGTGACCTTCGCCCGAACCGCCGCGACGCGCGACGCCTATGGGGAGACCCTCGTCGCGGTCGGGCGGGATGATCCGCGGGTCGTCGTCTTCACCGCCGACCTCGCCGGCTCAACCAAGACAGCCCTCTTCGGGAAGGCCTTTCCGGAGCGGTTCTTCAACATGGGGGTCGCCGAGGCGAACATGATGGGCGTCGCGGCGGGCTTCGCCATGAGCGGACTGCGACCTTTCGTCTCCACCTTCGCCGTCTTCGCCACGGGGAAGGCGTGGGAGCAGATCAGGCAGGTCATCGCCTATCCCAAGGTCCCGGTGCGGATCGTCGCCACCCACGCCGGGCTGACCGTCGGCGAAGACGGGGCGAGCCACCAGATGCTCGAGGACATCGGGAACATGCGGGTCCTCCCCCACATGACGGTGATCGTCCCGGCCGACGCGGTGGAGGCTGCCGCAGTGACCCGCTTCGCGGCCGCGTTCGATGAGGGACCGGTCTACGTCCGCCTGGCCCGAACCAAGTTCCCGGTCGTCCTGCCTGAGGCCTACGCCTTCCGGCTGGGGAAGGCGCCGGTCCTCAGGGAGGGGACGGACGTCTCGATCTTCGCCTGCGGGGTGATGGTCGCGGCCGCCCTCGACGCCGCCGAAGAACTCGCGAAGAGGGGAATCTCGCTTGAGGTCGTGAACGTCTCCACCATCAAGCCGCTCGACCGGGAGACGATCCTCGCCTCCGCCAGGAAGACCGGGGCCGTCGTCACGGCCGAGGAACACCAGGTGGCGAACGGCCTGGGGAGCGCTGTGTGCGAGCTCCTCTCCGAAGAACTCCCCACACGCGTCGTCCGCCTCGGGGTCAAGGACCGCTTCGGCCAGTCGGGCGACGCAGACGCCCTCCTCGCTCACTACGGCCTGGACGCGAAGGGCGTCGTCGCGGCGGTCGAGCGCGTCCTCGGCTCGAATAGGCCCGATCCCCCGACCGGGTTGCCTTGCGCCGCCTGCTAGGCTGGCGGAGTATACTCCGACGGGGTATTGAAGAAGGCGTGAAGCGGGCCGCGGGAGGTGAGAAGGTGTCTCGACTTAGGCTTACGGGGTTGTGCTTGATGGCCGCGGCGTTCGGCCTCCTCCTCACTGGATGTGCGGAGCTCGTCTCGCAAGGGGTTCGAGAGGATGTCGCCCAGGTGCACCCGGAGGTAAGGAGCGCTCGTACCCCCGATCGGTGGGACCCCCAGGACGACACCCTTGCAGGGGCTTCCGCCCTCCCCATCTCGGCCGTGCTGCAGATGCACGGGACGCGAGCCACCCCCCACACGATCGGCTACGCCGAGGACAAGTTCGACTACTTCCGCGTCTGGGTCGAGGCTCTCGGGACCTACACCTTCTCCGTCACCGCAGACGGGGGGGCGCTGGATGTCGTCCTCTTCTACGTCGATCCCGTCACCAGCGCGGAGATGTCCGTCACGGTAGCGAGACAGGACCGGCGCACCTGGACGCTGAGGCTCACCCACGGACCCCTCGGATTCGAAGGTCCGACGGGGTGGTGGTGGGTAAGAGTCGCCCCGGGGACTGCGTCCTCTCAGACGTCGTACGTTCTGAACTACCAATACGCGAAGGGCCTCCTTGACCGCTGGGATCCTGGGGATGACGCGGCCAAGAGGGGGAGGAACCTCGGCAGCGCGAACTCCCCGGGGCAGCACGGCCGCCACACCCTGAGCGAGCAGGACACGGCGGACTGGTTCGTGGTGACCCTGTCCGCGGGGCGAACGTACAGATTCCAGACGTCGCCCGAGTCATCAGCCAACCTGGACCTCTACCTGTACAAGAAGCGGTGCGGACCGCTCGCGACGCCGGTGGCGTCTGGCAAGAACGGCACCCCCTTGACGTACACCCCTTCCAGGGACGGGGCCTTCTGCTTGAAGGCCGTCGCAGATCCTGTCGGGGACGTGGCAAGCTACGTGCTCGACTACGGCCCGGCGCCCTAGCGTTCTGGAGGCCCCACGTGGGTCGGGTTCGGGGCAGCCCAGATTGGACGTGCGGACGTAGGGTGTAGCCGGACGCCCGAGTGGTGCTCCGTATCCCCCGCACTTGCTACACCGGACCGCGATGTCGGCACTCTAGTGCGCGTAAGCGCGTGCTGCATAGAGGAGCTGTGAGGCAGCCCAGCAAAGGCTTCCAGTTTCTCGATGAGCTGAACCCCGAGCAGCGGCGCGCCGTGACGCACGGCACAGGACCTCTCCTCATCGTCGCTGGCGCCGGAACAGGGAAGACGCGCACCCTCGCCTACCGCGTCGCCCACCTCATCGCGACCGGGACCGACCCGACCCGGATCCTCCTCTTGACCTTCACCCGCCGCGCCGCGGAGGAGATGCTCAAGCGCGCCTCGTCCGTCGTCGCCCGAGGGACGACCGCGACCGGGCGGGTGTGGGGCGGGACGTTCCACGCCACGGCGAACCGCCTCTTACGGCTCTACGCCAAGGCCGCTCAACTGGACCGAGACTTCACGGTGATGGACCAGGGCGACGCCGAGGACATGATGGATCTCGTGCGGCACGACCTGGGCTTTGCCAGCCGCGAGAAGCGCTTCCCCCGCAAGGCGACGTGCCTTTCCATCTACTCCCGCTCCGTCAACGGAGCCGAGGAGCTGCCGGTGGTCCTCACAAGGCACTTCCCGTGGTGCGCGGAGTGGGAGGAGGACCTGCGGGCGCTCTTCCGAGAGTACGTCCGACGCAAGCAGAAACGGCACGTCCTTGACTACGACGACCTCCTCCTCTACTGGGCGGCCCTCGTCCGCGACCCGGCCCTCTCCGCTGACCTCTCCGCCCGTTTCGACCACCTTCTCGTCGACGAGTACCAGGACACGA
>Ga0315291_10000376_pt1 | contig 58469 bp, 50 predicted proteins | sample YL17G12_20_MG_FD_203070 | JGI IMG/M metagenome (GOLD analysis project Ga0315291, IMG submission 203070) | Sediment microbial communities from Yellowstone Lake, YNP, Wyoming, USA - YL17G12_20 | ecosystem: Environmental > Aquatic > Freshwater > Lake > Sediment | place: USA: Wyoming | collected... | reverse complement strand
TTCATTGAGTGGGGCCACTGCCATTTCTTTCACTCTGGACAATGCCTTAGTTATTCCCAAGGGAACAATTAAGACCATTGCTCTGAAAGGCAATATTGCCGGCAACGCCACGGCTGCGGCCGATAATACCCATACCTGGGGATTATTGAGCGGCACTTCTTCTGCCACCGCGACCGGGGTGAGTACTTCCCAGTCGGTTTCGGCTACCGTGACTTCGGGGAGCGGCGGCACCATGACCATTGCCTCTTCCGGGCAGTGGAGCGCCGCTTTGGATTCTTCTACCCCGGTCGGCAAACTGATGGCGGCCAACACCACGGGCAACGTAATGACCGTTCTGAGATTTAAGGCGACAGCCGAGCCGATTAACATCACTAAATTGCGGCTGAGTTTGACTAACTCCAGCTCCACTGGCATTGACTTAACCCAGGTCTACATCTATGACAGTTCCATTCTGTTGGGCCAGGGCGTCTTTGCCAACGCTGTCGGCGGCACCCCCAGTGCCAGTTCAACCTTCACGTTGAGCACGCCGCTGCAGTTGGGTGTTAATCAGGAAAAACTGATAACCATCAAAGCTGATATCGCTCCGATTTACACTACCAACACCGTAGCGACCGCCGGTCACAAAATTGCCATCAACTTCTACGGTTCAACCCTTACTACCGAGAATCTCGGAGTCGGCCAGTCATCCGGCCAGAATATCGCCAACTACAGCAGCGCGAACGCGCCCACCGCTCAGACAGCGGCTGTCATTTATCGGTCTGTTCCGACCGTGGCGGCTGTGGCTCTGCCCAACACGACTTTGTCCAATAGCACTATGGCTATTGCCAAGTTCAGCGTGACAGCTGATGCTAAAGGCGACATTGATTTGTACAAAGTCACCTTTAAGTTTGGCACGACTTCGGGCAGCTCCGGCAATTTGGCTGTGGCTAGCTTGAGGATGGTAGACGTTACCTCTTCAGCTGAAGTCACGATGCACTCCACCACGACTTTGTACGCCGATGTGAGTCCGTATTTTGAGTTCTACATCAACACAGACGGTGTTTACGGATTGGCCACTACCACCAGAACCATCTCCGCCGGCACGACCAGAACCTTTGAAATCAGAGGTAATGTCACCGGTGTTTCCACTGGCGCGGTTTTGACCTCCCAGTTGGAAGGCGACGCAATCGCTGTGGTGGCCGCTCCGACGTTGAGCGGCGGGATGTGGACGACGACCGTTGTTGACGCTGACGCCAGTAATGACTTTATTTGGTCCGATTGGAGCCAGTCAGCTCAGAGCGCTGTTCTCCCTTCACAACTGGCTGCCACCGATTACACCAACGGTTATCTGGTGTCTGGCTTGCCATCGTCTAACTTATCGGTTCAGACCTTGAGCAAATAACCTCTGACTTTGGCTCTCTCGTTTCTTAACTTGTGTTCCGTTGTTAGGCAACGGAAAAGAAGCAGTGAGAGAAAAAACCGAAAACCCCCCGTTCCGTTTTGCGGAATTAGGGGGGTTTTCATTTGGGGGAAAAAGCGATAGAATAATAATAAACACTCAACACTCAATAATCAATAATCAACAAACACTCAATTTCCCAATAATCAATGAACGACAACTTTGATTTAGAAGAAAGGACGGCGCGGTTTGCCGAAGAAATTATTGATTTGGTTAAAGAAATAAAACAGGACGCGATCAATTCCAGAATTATTACCCAGCTCGTCGGGTCGAGCGGTTCTTTAGGCGCTAATTATTGTGAAGCGACAGAAGCCGAAAGCAAAAAAGATTTTATTCATAAAATCGGTCTATGCAAAAAGGAAACTAAAGAAACAAAACATTGGTTGAGATTGTTGGCCAGAGCCGATCCGGAAAAGAAAGAAAAGATAAGAGAATTGTGGCAGGAGGCGCAAGAGTTATTGTTAATTTTTTCTAAATGTATAAAAACAAGCAGAGGAAATAGAAATGATCAATAATCAACACTCAATTATCAATAAATGATCAATTTTACAATTATCAATTAAAACTTCGTAATTGATCATTGAATATTGAATATTGATAATCTAAAGTTAAAGCTTATGTCCCAAAAAATAATCGTCGCCGTTATCACGGTTTTATTGGTTTTAGCCGGCGGATGGTATTTGTATAAATCCAACCGTCTTTCGTTTCATTTGAAAGAGACCCCCGCTTGGGAGAAGTTTTTGGTTTTTAAAATCAAAAATCAGAATTTGTCTTCGGAGACGGCCGGTTTATTCCGGACCAGGTTCGAGGAGACCAAAAAAAGATTGGAGGCGAATCCCGACTCATTTAACGACTGGCTTTATTTGGGCGTGTTGAAAAAAGGCGCGGGGGATTATGAAGGGGCGCGGGACGTCTGGCTTTATGGTGCCCAAATTCGGCCAAAAAGCAGCACGCCTTTCGGCAACTTGGGGGATTTATATGCCTATTTTTTGAACGAGCCGGCCAAAGCCGAAGAGGCCTTGAAAAAAGCCATCGCCAATGACCCAAACGACTACAATTTTTTATTGAGCTTAGCCGATCTTTACCGTTACAAAATGCCCGGTCGCGAAGCGCTGTATGAACAGACGTTGCTTGAAGCGGTGCAGAAATTTCCAGATAACCCAAATATTATCGGACCTCTAGCTTCCTATTATCGGCAGACCAACCAAGTCCAAAAGGCGATTGAATATTATGAAAAATTGATTAAATTGGTGCCCACTAACGAAACCGCCAAGCAAGATTTGGCGGAATTGAGAAATAAATAATCAATTTTCAATACCCAATAATCAATAAATGCTCAACACCCAATTATCAATTTTCATTGAATATTGATCATTGAATATTGATTGAGCGTTGAATATTGAGCATTGAATATTAAGAAATGCTCTCTTTTTTCTCTAAAACCGATAATAAGATTTTGTGGTTATTGAAGGTTTTCCTCGCCGCTCCCTTGCTGCTGCCGCTTTTTGTTTCCGAATCCGTCATTTTCTCCTACACTGCGCCCAAGGGGTTCGCTTTCAGAATTTTGGTGGAAATCGCGGCGGTTTTTTATTTGTATTTAGCATTAAAGCATCCAAAAATATTTTGTCATTCCGGCCGCAGCGTCGGCGGAGAGCCGGAATCCGGAAATTACAGATTTGGATGCCAGATTAAATCCGGCGCGACAATTAAAACAGCTGTTTTGGTTTTTTTAACCGTCTGGCTGGTTGCCGCTTTGGCCGGCGTTGATTTTTATCATAGTTTCTGGGGCGATATGGAGCGTATGATTGGCGTCTGGGGTTTGGCGCATTTTGTTGTTTGGTTTTTAATGTTAATCGGCGTTTTCCGTTCGTTGAAAGATTGGAAAAATTTGTTGAAAATTTCTGTCGGCGCGAGTTCATTAGTTGCGTTGACGGCGATTATTCAAAAATTTACCGGTTTCGGTTTGCTGATGCCGCAGGCCGAGCGCGTCTACGGCACTATTGGTAACGCCGCATTTCTGGCGACTTATCTGATTTTCAACATTTTTTTTGTCGGGTATTTATTATTTGAGACAATATTGTCTCGCAAAAAAATCCTGTTTGCTGCTTGTCCCGCACCGAGCTTGCTCTGGTGCGGGGTTTACTGTTTGTTGTTTGTTTTTAATTTGATTGCTCTTTTTCTCACTGGCACGCGCGGGGCAATGCTTGGTCTTTTGGCGGGGGTAGTAGTTTTGTTGTTGGCAGGTACTTTTTTTCAGCCAGTTAAAAAATGGCGCCGATATTTTTTGGCCGCCTTGATTTTGATTTTTATTTTAGGCGCGTTATTTTTTGCCTTGCGCCACCATTCTTTTATCCAAAATAATGGAATTCTGGGGCGCCTGGCTTCTATTTCTTTAAAAGATATCACCGCTCAAAACCGCCTGATTTTATGGCAACGTTCCTGGCAGGCTTGGCAGGAGAAGCCGTGGCTAGGCTGGGGGCCGGAAAATTATGAGGCGGCGGTCAATAAATACTTTGACAGCCGCCTGAGTCCGTATGAGGCCTGGTTTGACCGGGCGCATAATTTTATTTTTGATTACGGAACAATGACTGGTTGGCTCGGCCTGGCAAGCTATTCAGGTTTGTTTGGCGCGGCCATTTGGCGTTTGAAAAAAATCGCCAAAGAAAATTTTTATTTTTCAGCCGTTTTTGGATCTTTGCTGGCGGCTTATTTAATTCAAAATTTTTTTGTTTTTGACATTTTTGTTTCTTATTTGATGCTGTTTTTGGCGCTGGGGGCGATAGAGGTTTTTGAAACTTCGTGGCGAGGCGCCTCTTTGAGCGCATCCGCGCTCAAAGAGGCGCCCGAGAAATCCCGTGATATGACTGTTGATCGGGCGGCGGCCGCGCTTCAATTTGGCGCTGTTGTTCACTATGACGGCCGGGCGAAGGCGTTTTATAAAAAAATAATTTTTGCCTGTTTGGCCGGTTTAATTATTTTTTCTTTATATTCTTTCAATCTGAAGCCGCTTTTGGCCGGTCGGCTGGGCAGCGAAATTTTATCCTGGCAGCCAGCCGAAAGCGAGCAGAAATTGAATTCCGCGTTGGAAGACGCTCTGGCCTTGAATACTTTTGCTTCGGACGAGGTCATATATCAGGCGGCAATTGATTATCTGGCTAAAGCCAGCGCGGCTCCCCAATTGACGCAAAACGAAAATTTCTATATATTAATATCTGGAGAATTGCTTAAAATTATTGGGCGTTCGCCGGCGCAACTGAGAAACTACATCGCTCTCGGCTGGTTGAATCTATATTTTTCCGACCGGCACAAAGAAAGAATCGATTCGGCCATTTCGCTGGCCAAAAAAGCCAAAGAGCTGGCGCCGGTCAGGAAAGAATCTTATCAGATCTTAGTGGCGGCTTATTCTATTTCAGGCGAACCGCAAAAGGCGCAGGAAATAGTCGGGCAAGCGCAAGCGCTTGATAAGGGGTTGGGGGAGGAAGTGAGAGATTATTGGAGAAAGCTAAAATAATTTCTAATTATTCTAATTTCTCTCCCTACGGGAGATCTCCCGTAGGGATGATAATTGACCTAATCAATACCCAATGACTAAATGTCTAATGTCTAATTTTTAGAAATTGGGGCTTAGAAATTGGGATTTGATTAGAAATTAGGTTAATTAGGAATTAGAAATTTTTTAAATTTTATGTCTCAAAAACCATCCCAATCTGTTAAATCTTCTTGGCTGTTGACTGTTATTAAATTTGGTCTTTATGCCGTTCTTTTTATGCCTTTGATTATCAGCGGCGATTTCATTTTTCCCTACATTTTTCCCAAGCAGGCGTTTTTTCAGATAGTTGTTGAAATATTGTTCGGGCTGTATCTTTTTTTGGCCCTGAAGGAACCGTCGTATCGGCCGCGTTCCTCTTGGCTCCTTCGGGCGATATTGATTTATTTTTGCCTGTTAATTTTGAGTTCAATTCTGGGCTTGAGCACCTATCATAGCTTCTGGTCAAATTACGAGCGCATGGCCGGCGTGATTGCCCTTTGGCATTATTTCGCTTTTCTTATCATTGCCGTCAATATTTTTAAAACCAAGGAGGATTGGTATCACTTCTTTGATATTTCCATTATTGCCGGCGTCTTGGAAGCAATTTACGGCGCGGCGCAGTGGGCCGGTTTGATACAGAGCACCGGCGGCACCCGGCTTGACGGCACCATCGGCAACGCTTCATTTTTGGCCGGCTACATGCTTTTTAACGCTTTGTTCGCCTTCTGGTTATATTTGGAAAAGAGGGAAATAAATTGGCGGATATTTTATGGCGGGGCGATTTTGCTCAACATTTTTGTTTTATATGAGACAGAAACCCGTGGCGCGGTTCTGGCCTTGATTTTCGGATTGTTGGCTTTGGGTTTGTTTTTTATTTTCGTGCCTTCTCGGCCGGCCGGCCAGCTTCCTTTTAAAAATTTCCAGCGCTACAAAAAATATATTATTGCATTTTTGGTTTTATTTTTTTTAGTCACGGGGCTGGTTTGGGTGTTCAGAAACTCCGATTTTGTAAAAAGCCAGCCTACCATTTCGCGTCTGGCAAGTATCTCTTTTGAGGAGGCCACCAGCCAAACCCGCCTGCTGGCTTGGCGCATGAGCTTTAAAGGATTTTTTGAACATCCGCTTTTTGGCTGGGGGCCGGAAAATTATTATATTTTATTTAATAAATATTACGACCCCCATCTTTATCCGATGGAAAATTGGTTTGACCGGGCGCACAATGCTTTCATTGATGTTTTAATCAACACCGGCATCGTTGGTTTTATCGCCTATGGCGCGATTTTTATTTTGACTTTTTGGTATTTATGGCGCGCCTGGAAGAAGGAGTGGATTAATTACCAGACCGCCGTTATTTTCAGCGTTATTATCATTGTTTATGGCATTCAGAATTTTTTCGTTTTTGACACGCAAGTGACGCTGCTGATGTTTTATTCAATTTTGGCTTTTATGGTTTTTTTAAGTTTGGGAATAAACGAACAAAAAATCGGTCAACCCGTGAAAGCCAATTATTTTTTGATAGTTTTGATTACGGCCGTTGTGCTGTCTTCTGTTTATTTTTTCAATCTTAAGCCGGCGTTGGCCGGCAACCGAGGAATTCAAGCCCTGCTTTACGTGCGGTCAGGCCAATTTAAAGAAGCGGCAGCCGAATTCAAAAGCGCCTACGAGTTGGGCACTTTTGGCTTGCCCGAGGTGGCTCAGCGGGTTTATGACACGGCCATGCAGATGTTGAATGGGCGTCCCGAAATCAGCGACAGCGACAAAAAAGAAATGGTGGACACGGCAGTGGAGGGATTAAAAAAATCGCTGGAAATGGAGCCGCTCAACGCCCGCTATATGATGATGCTGGGCAATCTGTATTTAGCCGCCACTCAGTTGGATAAATCGTATTTAACCGAAGCCGATTTTGTTCTGTCGCAGGCCTTGGAATTAAGCCCGACGCGCCAGGAATTATATTTTTCTTTGGGGCAGTTGAGGATATTTCAGGGAAGAAACAGCGAAGTTCTGCCTTTGTTCAAAAGAGCGGTTGAACTTAACGACGGCGTTTATCTTCCCCATTGGAATTACGGTATAATGGCCATCGCTTTAGACCAGAAAACGCTGGGCGAGGCGGAAGTAAAAAAAGCGATAGAATTAGGTCACTCTTTCGGGCCGGCCGACATTCAGCGGCTGATTAACGTTTATACCCGGACCAACGACTGGCCCAAAATAATTTTTCTCTACGAGGAATGGATTAAACAGACGCCCAACGACGCCGCGCCCTACGCCGGCTTGGCGGCCGCTTACGCCCAGGCGGGCGACAAACAAAAAGCAAAAGAAAACGCTTTAAAAGCCGCGGAGATTGACTCTTCTTTCCGCGCCGAAGCCGAGCAGTTTATCAAGAATTTGGGATTGTAGGCCTTTAATACGAGATTTCTTTAATAAAATATATTAGGACGGTAAACTGGAATCAAATAAACAAATACTATCATACTATATAGTATGATAGTATTTGTTTGAGAAGAGCAATAAGTATAGTATGCCTAAATTTACCAATCCATCGAAACTTTCAAAAGCGGAACAGGAGAGTTTGCTGATACGATTTTGTTTGGCTTTGTCAAAATTAAGCACGGCCGAAGAAGCCGCTAAATTTATAAAAGATCTTTTGTCGGCTCAGGAAGCAGAGATGTTGGCTAAGAGATTGAAAGCGGCCGAATTAATTATTAGCGGGGACACTTACGCGCAGATATGCAGTCAGTTAAAGATGGCGCCCAATACTATTGCTAGGGTCCATGATTGGCTGAAAATTTCCGGAGACGGTTTCAGGTTGATTTTAAAAAGGATGGGCGAAGAAAAAAGCGACAGCCGCAAACGCTTTGAAGATAATTTTGATTATTTTTCCTGGAGGAATGTTAAAAGGCGCTACCCGCTTTATTTTTGGCCGCAATTGTTATTGGAAAATGTGGTCAAGATGGCCAAAGAGAGGGACAAGCAAAAACTCAGGGCAATATTGAAAAAAATGGATACAAAGTCGGCGCTTTTTAAAAAACTTAATAGATTGCTTGATTAAAGAAAACCACGATGATTAAAAATATGTATGTATAAAAAACCGCCTTGCTCTTTTGTGACGAGGCAGTTTGATTTTTAGTTATAAGCAAATACTTCCATACTATATAGTATGGAAGTATTTGCTTAATTTAATAATTGGTTGGTTAGCCGGTCTGGTAAATTTTTTCTGTTTTTTCTACCATTTTTTCCAGCGAAAATTCTTTGATTTTTTCCAGCGAGGCGCGAGAGAATTTTTGGGCCAGGACCGGATTTTGTAATAATTCAATGATTTTTTCCGCCAGCATATCTGGGTTGCGGGGCGGAACCAAAAAACCGTTTTCTCCGTTGGCAATCATCTCGGGTATGCCACCGACAAAAGATGCGACCATGGGTAAGCCCGCGGCCATGGCTTCCAAAACGGCGTAAGGGAAACCTTCTTTCACCGAGGCCAAAACAAAGAGGTCAAAAAATTTAAGGTAGGCGGCCGCTGCCAATTTTTCGCTGAAGTTCTCGGGCGCGCCCAGTAAAAAAACTTTCTTTTCCAGCCCATAATCTTTTATCATCGTCTCAATCAATTCTTTTTGCGGCCCATAGCCCAAATGGACAAAAATGGCATTGGGAATTTTTTCAAAAACGATATTGAGGGTCTCAATTAAATAAGGCAGGCCCTTTTCTGGATAAAAATTGGCGATAGTGCCGATTATTTTTAGTTCCGCAGAGGCATCGCGGAAGGCCTCAAAAAGGGCAGCGTTACGGCTGGTGAAAATTTCTTTTACTCTTTCTTTGCTTATAAAATTTTTTTCCAGCTGGCAGTAATTAATGCCGTTATGAATGGCCGCAATTTTTTTCGGCGAAGTAATTTTATATTTCAGCCAAAGGTTTTTGTCTTTTTCTGAAACGCAAATTATTTTATCTTTAAGGAGGGCGCTGAATTTTTCCAGCCATAAGAAAGAGTATTTGAAAAGCGATGGGAATTCGGCTTCAAAGACCGCGCCGTGGACCGTGTAGACGACTTTGGGTCGGGCGCTTTGGCTCCGCCAAAGCGGAGCCAAAGCGCCCAGAAATCCCGCTTTGGAGCTGTGCAGATGTAAAACATCGGGCCGCTCTTTTTTAAATAATTTTAATATTTCAAAAAAAGCCCGCAGGTCGCAAAAGGGATTGATAGGACGGCGCAGGTGTTTCAGCCGAAAATTTCTGATGCCTTTTTGGTCCAGTCGGTTATTTAATTGGTAGTCGCCATCTGGTCCAGCCGCCACCACAACATCAAATCTGATAGCATCCAAATTAGTGGCCAAGTCAAAGACGTTTCTCTGGGCGCCGCCAAAGCCGGATTGGGTAACTAAATAAAGAATTTTAGCCATAGTTATATTTAACCAGAAAATTACCAAAAAAGCCAGCGCACGCTATTGACTTTGGAGGATTCTCTGGTTATACTGGGAAAAAGATAATTTTACCTATTTAAACTTCCGTGGACCAAAAAGACACAAAAATCGGCTTTATCGGCCAGGGCTGGATTGGCAAGCATTACGCTGACAATTTTGAACAGCGCGGTTTTGGCGTGGTGCGCTATGCCAAAGAATGGCCGCATATTCAAAACGGCGAGCAAATTAAGGATTGCGATATTGTTTTCATTGCCGTGCCCACCCCGACCACGCCGCAGGGTTTTGATGACAGTATTTTGCGAGAGGCCGTGAAGCTGGTCGGCTACAAAAAAACCGCGGTGATTAAATCCACGGTTTTGCCGGGCACCACCGAATCAATCCAGCGGGAAAACCCAAATATTTTTGTGCTCCATTCACCCGAATTTTTAAGGGAAGCCAACGTCGTTTATGACGCCGCCAATCCTCAGCGCAACATCATTGGCTTGCCGTCTGACAACGAAGAGTATCGGCAAAAGGCCAGGGAAGTTTTGGCGGTTTTGCCTTCGGCGCCGTATGAGCTGATTTGTTCAGCCCGCGAAGCCGAGCTGATAAAATACGGCGGCAACGGTTTTTTGGCCTCAAAAATTATTTTTATAAATATCCTTTACGATTTAGTCAAGAAGTTGGGCTGCCGTTGGGAAATTGTCCGGGAAGCAATGGCGGCCGATCCCCGAATCGGCGGGTCACATCTTAATCCGGTTTTTGAGGGCGGCCGCGGCGCTGGCAAGCATTGTTTTATTAAGGATTTTGAGGCGTTCGCCAGAATGTATGAAAATTTAGTGGGGGACAAATCAGGAGTGGAAACATTGCGGGCGATTATCAATAAAAATGCGGATTTACTAATTTCCACCAATAAAGATGTTGATATTTTGGCCGGGGTTTATGGTGAGGAATTTATTGAACAAAGAAAAGCCCAGTTGCCCAAAAAACCAAGATGTTTAGTGACGGGCGGCGCCGGTTTTATCGGTTCACACTTGGTAGATGAGTTGATTGAGCGGGGTTTTGAAGTTGTTGTTATTGATAATTTATTTACCGGCAAAATAGAGAATGTTAACCCGGCAGCCGAGTTTCACGAACTGGATATTCGGAATCTGCAGGACATTAAGTCCCTGTTTCAAGATGTTGACTATGTCTTTCATCTGGCCGCCTTGCCGCGGGTGCAGCCCTCAATTGAAAACCCGATTTTGACCCACGACATAAATTTAAACGGCACACTTAATGTTTTAATCGCGGCCAGCGAAGCCAAAGCAAAAAAAGTCATTTATAGCTCTTCCTCTTCGGTTTATGGTATGCAGAAGGAAATGCCGTTGCGTGAACATATGCCCTCAATGCCGATGAGTCCTTACGCTTTGCAAAAATACGTGGGCGAGCGCTACTGCCGGCTTTTCAGCGAAATATACGGTTTGCCAACAGTCTCACTGCGTTATTTTAATGTTTACGGTAAACGTCAAGTGCTAGAAGGGGTTTACGCTTTGGTGGGTGCGATTTTTGTCGGGCAAAGATTAAGAAACGAGCCAATGACCGTGGTAGGCGATGGCGAACAACGGCGGGATTTCACCGGCGTTGGCGATGTGGTGCGGGCGATTATTTTAGCGGCCGAAAGTGATAAGGTTGGTCGGGGCGAAGTGATTAATATCGGTCGGGGAAAAAATTACAGCGTCAATGAAGTGGCGCAAATCATCGGTGGCCCAACCGTTAATATCCCGCCGCGGATTGAACCGCGTCAAACCCTGGCTGATAATTCGCGAGCCCGCGAGCTTTTGGGTTGGGAGCCGCAAGGAGATTTCCCCGCCTGGCTTGAAGAATATAAAAAAGAAATGGGTTTGGAATAACCGTTAAAGAAAATAGCCCTGTTTCCAATAAAACAGGGCTATTTATGTCAGTCAAAAACTGTCGGCCGCTCAGCTTGATTTTAAAGGCAAGTTATGAGATACTAAAAACAATCGGGCAAGCTAAAATTAGCTTTTTTTAAGTTTTGATTATTATTTTGCAATGATTAAAAAAATTCTCGTAACAGGAGGCGCGGGTTTTATCGGTTCGCATTTGTGCGAGCGTCTTTTAAATCAAGGCCACCAAGTTATCTGCCTGGATAATTTTTTTACCGGTTCACGAAACAATATTCGCCCATTTTTTAAAAACAAAAGATTTAAATTGGTTAAAGGAGACGTGATTAAGTCCTTTTATTTTGAGGCCGACGAAATTTACAATCTGGCTTGTCCGGCTTCACCCGTCCATTATCAGCGCGACCCGGTGGAAACGGTCAGGGCTAATGTCATGGGGATGATAAACGGTTTGGAGTTGGCCAAAAAAACCGGCGCCAAAATTTTACAGGCCTCAACCTCCGAGATTTATGGCGATCCGGAAATCCACCCGCAGAAGGAAAATTATTGGGGTCACGTCAATCCGATCGGCAGGCGAAGCTGCTATGACGAGGGAAAGCGCTGCGCTGAGACCCTATGTTTTGATTACCGGCGCGAGTATAAAATCAAAGTTAAAGTAGTCAGAATTTTTAATACCTACGGCCCCCGCATGGCGCCCGACGACGGGCGAGTCGTTTCCAATTTTATTACCCAGGCGCTGAAAAATAAAGATATAACAATTTACGGCGACGGCTCGCAAACTCGGAGTTTCCAATACATTGATGATTTGATTGAAGGGTTGCTCAAAATGATGGCTAAAGAAAATTTTGTGGGGCCGGTGAATATCGGCAACCCAAAGGAATTTAAAATCAAGGATTTGGCGGCCAAAATAATTAAACTGACTAATTCCAAAAGCAAAATTGTTTATAATTCTTTGCCCGAAGATGATCCCCGGCAACGTCAGCCAGACATAGCGCTGGCCAAAAAAGAGTTGGGCTGGAAACCGAAAGTCCAGTTGGACGAAGGCCTCAAAAAAACCATTGATTATTTTAAAAAGTTGTTGCCCGCAAGTAGCATGCCTTAATTTTTAAATTAGGGCCAGATCGAAACTTTTAGGGGAATTAATATTCGTATAAATTCGTGAGGCGGCTCACCACTAAACAAGGAATACCGCCAGAATTTCTATGGCCGCCAAAATTCGTATCAATTCGTAACGCAACAGAGAAGACCACTTATTTATGAAAATTCTAATTTTCTCTACGGCTTATTTGCCGCTGATTGGCGGTGCCGAAATAGCGATGAAAGAAATTACACAGCGTCTGGCCGACGATTTCACCTTTGATTTGATTTGCGCCAGGATTAAAAAAGAGTTGCCCGTTTATGAAAAAATAGGTAATGTCGGGGTTTATCGCGCGGGTTGGGGTTGGGGTAAAATTGACAAATTTTTACTGCCTTGGCGGGGATTCAAATTGGCGCAGAAACTTAACGGCCAGAAAAAATACGAAGTTGTCTGGGCGATTATGGCTTCTTTCGGCGGACTGGCCGCTTTGCTTTTCAAAACGCAGTATCTGGGCGTGCCTTATTTGTTGACATTACAGGAAGGCGATACGCCCGAGCATATTCATTCTCGGGCTAGGTGGCTGGGACCGTATTACAAAAGAATATTTGAGAGAGCGGATTTTATTACCACTATCAGCCAATATTTAAAAGATTATGCTATAAAGCAGGGCGCTAAATGTTCCATTGAAGTCGTGCCCAATGGAGTAGACGTTGAAAAATTTAAAATTAAAAATGAAAAATTTAAAATTAATGAATTAAAACAAAAATCAGGGATAAAAGAAGATGAAAAAATAATTATCACAGTCTCGCGCTTGGTGGAAAAAAATGGCATCGGCGACCTGATAGAGGCAATATCTCAATTACAAATTACAAATTACAAATTACTAATTTTGGGCAGCGGGCCGTTGGAAAAAAGCTTAAAGTTACAAGTTTCAAGCTATAAGTTGCAAAATAAGGTATTATTTTTAGGCGATATTTCACATAATGAAGTGCCGAAATATTTAGCCGTCAGCGATGTTTTTGTTCGGCCTTCTCTTTCGGAGGGTTTAGGTAACTCATTTTTGGAAGCCATGGCCGCGGGCGTGCCGGTGATAGGCACGCCCGTGGGCGGCATCCCGGATTTTTTGTTTGACCCGCAAAAAAATCCCGACCGGCCGCCGACCGGGCTTTTTTGCGAGGTGCGTAATCCCAAAAGTATTGCCGAAAAAATAAAAATTTTGTTGGAAAACTCCGAATTGCGCCAAAAAATTATTCAGAACGCTAAGGAGCTAGTCGAGCAAAACTATGACTGGGATTTAATCGCGCGGAAAATGAAAAATATTTTCAGTCGTATAACAATAAACAGTAGATAGTCAGTGTATGCTATTTAGAAAGCTTTCAATTATTATCCCCGTTTATAACGAGAAAAGCACGATTGAGGAAATTTTGGAAAGAGTGGAAGCGATTGAGCTGCCGCTGGAAAAAGAAATTATCATCGTTGACGACGGCTCGCAGGACGGCACGCGCGATATTTTGAAAAAATTGTCGGAACGCCACCGGGTGATTTGGCACGAGCGAAACCGCGGCAAGGGCGCGGCTTTGAGAACCGGGTTTGGGGCCGTCAGCGGCGATATAATTTTAATTCAGGACGCTGATTTGGAATATGACCCGCAGGAATACCCAAAACTTTTGAAACCGATTCTTGAGGGAAAGGCGGATGTGGTTTATGGTTCCCGCTTAATCGGCTCCGAAACCCACCGCGTGCTCTATTTCTGGCATTACGCGGCCAATCGTTTTTTGACGTTTTTTTGCAATATGGTGAGCAATTTAAACCTTTCCGATATGGAGACCGGCTACAAAGTTTTCACGCGTCAGACCCTGGACAAAATTTTGCCCCGTCTGAAATCGGAAAGATTCGGGATTGAGCCCGAAATCACCATTATGGTTGGCAAAAATAAAATCCGCGTTTATGAAGTAAGTATTTCCTACAGCGGCCGCACCTATGAGGAGGGCAAAAAAATCAACTGGCGCGACGGGCTGGCGGCCGTTTGGCATATTGTCAAATTTGCCCTAAGAAGAAAATAAAAGGTATTAACCCTGTATTTTCTGCGCTCGCTCGGAAATAAAAATATATTTTTATTTCACTTACTCGCTTGAAAATAATTTTTAACAGACTTATATATTTTTGGCGTAACTTATTTTTTAAAAATTTGCGCCCAAAGTATAAAGTTAATAGTTGATATGTCTACTAAAACAAAAATCATTATCGCGATAGCGATAGTGCTGTTGGCGGCCGCTTCACGGCTGATTAAACACCCGTTCAATTTCACTCCGGTGGCAGCCATGGCTTTGTTCGCCGGCTGCTATTTGAAGAAATGGTGGGCCGTTGCTTTGCCGCTGGCCGCGATGCTGGTTAGCGACTATTTTATTGGTTTTTACGATTGGCCGGTGATGGCTTCGGTTTATTTAGGCATTGCCCTGGCTTTTGCCATCGGTTGGTATTTGAACAAATATCTCAAATGGTACAACGTCGTTTTGGCCTCTTTGGCATCTTCGGTCGCATTTTTCGTCGTCACTAATTTCGCGGTCTGGGCTTTTTTCAACTGGTATCCGCACACCTGGGCCGGTCTAATTAGCTGTTTCACCTTGGCTTTGCCTTTTTTCCGCAACACCCTGGCGGGCGATTTGGTTTACAGCGGCCTGTTTTTTGGGGCTTATTATCTGGTTTTGCTTGGCTCGGCAAAAATTTTGAAAGCCCAGCATATCTAAATGTTTCGTTTTATTTTCAGCCAGATTTACAAAAACTGGCAGATTATTAAATTCATCATTTCTGGCGGCACGGCGGCCGTGGTTGATTTTGCCGTGCTTTATTTTTTGACCGACATTTTGGGTATTTGGTATTTGATTTCGGCCACCCTGGCTTTTGTCACTGCTTTTTTTGTCAGTTTTAGTTTGCAAAAATTCTGGACTTTCGGCGACCGTTATACTCAGAAAATCTACCGGCAATTAGGGCTGTATTTAACCATAGCCGTAGTGAACCTTTTAATTAACGCGGCCGGGATGTATTATTTGGTGGATAAATTGGGTGTCTGGTATATTTTGGCGCAAGTGATTGTTTACGGCCTTTTGGCTTTTGAAAGTTTTTTTGTTTACAAATACATTATTTTTAAAAATGTTTTGGTCGCGGCAGACGAACAAAATAATGACAAATTTAAAGTATTAATTGCTAGCGGCATCTATCCACCGGATTTTCGCGGGCCGGCCACCATGTTGGAAGCCCTGCCGGCTGCGCTGCGGGAGAAAGGATGGCTCGTAAAAATCATTACTTATTCCGACATTAAGGGAACGCGCCGGGAAAAGGAACTGGAAGGCGTCCGGCGGATTTTGCGCCGTCGTCCGGCCTGGCTGAGTCGCTTTATATATTTCTGGCGGCTCTGGGAAATGTCGGCCTGGGCCGACATCGTTTATGTGACCGATGTCTATAGCGTGGGATACTTCGTCCATTGGCTCAAAAAATTGGTCGGCAAAAAATATGTCGTGCGCTTTGCCGGCGACAGTGCTTGGGAGACGGCCGCGGCTCATGGCTGGACGGACGATTACATCGTTGATTTTCAGAAAAAAACCTACGGTCGCCGCATAGAAAAATTAAAAAAGCGGCGCGCCAGAATTTTACTGGCCGCCGACAAAATTATCGCGGTGAGCCATTTTATGGCCGAGCTGGCGGCATTGATTGGCGTTCAAACCGATAGAATAAAAGTTATTTACAACGCAGTAGATTTTGACGGCGAGCCGCAGATTGATTTTCAGGCGGTTGAAAATATAAAAAATCAATACGGCGGCTCAGCCAAGATAATTGTTAGTGCCGGTCAGTTGGTTCGCTGGAAGGGGATGGATGGGGTAATTAAAATTTTGCCCGCGCTGCAGAGCCGAATCGGCCAAGTGAATTTGCTGATTTTGGGCGCGGGACAGGAATTGTCCAATTTAGAAAAATTGGTTTTGGAGCTGGGGTTGCATAACTCGGTTCATTTTTTGGGAAAAATCAAGCGCAGCCGGATAATGAATTATTTTGCGTCCGCCGACCTTTTTATTTTGAACACCAACTACGAGGGTTTGTCGCATACGTTGCTGGAAGTGATGGAAGCGGGCGTGTCGATTTTAACCACCACGGCGGGCGGCAATCCCGAAGTCATTGAAGACGGCAAAAGCGGTTTGCTAATTGAATACAATAATCAGGAGCAGCTGCTGGGGGCGGCTGAAAAAATATTAAGCGACAACGATTTTGCTCGGGCTTTGACGGTTAACGCCGGCGAGCGACTTAAAAATTTCAGCTGGGAAAAAACGGTTCAGTCAACGGCGCAAGTGTTAAAAGAAACAGCCGACTAATCAAATACTATCATACTATATAGTATGATAGTATTTGTCTTAATGGATATTTGAGGGTGCGGTGAAAAGCATGAAAAAAGTTTTACTCATTAATCCGCCTTTTAATATCGCCAAAGCCAACTATGACAGCTCGGTTTCGGTCGGGCTTTTGAGCATCGCGACTTTTTTGGAAAGCCGCGGGGTGCCGGTGAAATTGATTGACGGCGCCAGGCAGCCGGATTATCTTGAACTGCTCGAAAAAGAAATCATTGACGGCGGCGTGGCCGGCCTTTCGGTGATGACGACCCAGTTGCCGGGCGCGCTGGCCATCAGCCGCCTGATTCGCGCCATTAATCCCAAATGCCAAATTGTCTGGGGCGGCACGCACCCGACTTTTTTTCCCGAGCGGACCGCGGCGCACGAACTCGTGGACATAGTTTCTTTCGGCGAAGGCGAGGAGACGCTTTTGGAAATAGCGAACGGCAAAAATTTGGCGCAAATCAGGGGCATTGTTTATAAAATTGACGGGAAGCTGGTAATAAATCCCTGCCGCGAGCTGGGCGAGCCGGCCAAAATGCCGCTTTTTAACTGGGAGCTGGTGGAGCGGCGGGTGCTGGAAAATTTGTCATTGATTCCTTCGCTTACCTCCCGCGGTTGCCCGCACCGTTGCACTTTTTGCATCAACGCCATTTTGAAAAACCGCTGGCGGCCGCGAACCGTTGAGCAAGTTTTAGAGGATTTGAGAATTATTAAAAGTAAACCATATTTTTTCGGCAAAAAACTGCGCTTCTGGGACGAAAATTTTTTCGTGGACATTGACCGCGCCAAAAAAATAATTGAGGGAATGATTGCCCAAGATTTAGTTATTCCCTGGGAGACCACCGTGCGCGCCAATTATCTGCGGGAAGGAATGATTGACGATGAATTTTTAGCCAAAATGAGGCACTCTGGCTGTTATCTTTTATCATTTGGCGCTGAGTCGGGGAGTCCGGCCATTTTAAAAAAAATTCAGAAAGACATCACGGCCGAGGAAATTGTGGAGTCCGCCAGAATGTGCCTGCGCCACGACATCATTCCGCAATATTCTTTTATGCTCGGCTTGCCCGGCGAAACCAAAGCCGATATGATGATGACGCTTAGTTTAATCGATAAATTAGTTAAATTGGGCGAGCGAGTGCAAATTTTGGGTCCGCAGGCCTTCCGGCCTTACCCCGGTTCAGTGCTTTATGACGAGTGTGTGGCCGTCGGTTGGCAAGCACCCCAGACCCTGGAAGAATGGGCGCACCTGGTCACTAACGAATTAAATTATTTAACGGTGCAAAATTTTCCTTGGGTTAAAAATAAGGACTTTGTAGAATCAATGGAGGCCTACGTCCGTTTCGGCGCGCACAGCATCAAAAGCGCCTTGGGTTCTTCTATCAAGGCGCAAAAATTGCTGAAATTAGGTTTTATTTTACTGTGTCAGTTGCGGTGGAAATTGAAATTTTTCGCCTGGCCGATAGAGTTCAAGCTAGCTAAAAAATTTATTGCCCGTACAACAGAAAACGACCAATAATATGAAAATTTTAAGTTTGGGTTTGGACAATTCGGTTTTGGATAAAAATTCCTCTTTGGTTCAGAGGGTAATTGAGTTTGGCAATCTGGTGGAAAAATATAATGTGATTGTGCCGGTCGGGCAAAGTCAAGAAATCGAATTATCCGGCCGCGTCAAGATTTTCGGCGTGGCCGGTGCCGGTAAAATTTTTAAACTGTTCAGAATTTATAAATTGGCCAAGGGTTTGATTGAACGGGAGAGATATGATGTGATAACCGTGCAGGACGCTTATTTTTTAGCTTTGGCCGGGCAGCGACTGGCTAAAAAATTTGGTTTGGGTTTGGAAATCCAAATTCACGGCTGGGAAAAATTTTGCGGCTGGCGGAAAATTATTGCCAGATATTTATTGCCAAGAGCCAGTGCCGTCAGAGTCGTCAGCCAGAGATTAAAGAGGGAATTAATTAATAAATTTGGGGTGGAAGAAAAGAAAATTACCATGGTGCCGATATATTCAGAAGTCAGAAGTCAGAAGTCAGAAGTCAGAAGTCGCCTGGGCGATGAATTTGTTTTTTTGACGGTCGGTAGATTGGTGCCGGTGAAGAATATAAATTTACAGATTGAAGCGATGGCCGATATTGTAAAAATTTATCCCGCAACCAGGTTATGGATTGTAGGAGACGGGCCGGAGAAAGAAAATTTAAAATTTAAAATTGTCTCCCTGCGGGAGACCACCCGAAGGGTGGAAAATTTAAAATTAGGAAATAATATAAAATTATTAGGTTGGCAGAATGATTTGACGAAATATTATAGTCAGGCCGACGCGTTTTTATTGACTTCAAACTATGAGGGTTGGGGGTTAACCGTCATTGAAGCGGCGAGTTTTGGCTTGGCGATTGTCATGACCGATGTGGGCTGTGCCGGCGAAGTGATTAAAAACGGGGAGAGCGGGTTCGTAGTGCCGGTCGGCGACAAAGTAGCGCTGAAGCAGGCGATGATTAAACTGATTGAAGATGGAGAGTTGAGAAAAAAAATGGGTGAGGCCGCCAGGCAGGCCGTTTTGAAATTGCCCGGTAAAGAGCAAACTCTATTTTTGTATCTGGCCAGCTGGCAGAAAGCGGCCAGGCATACTTTTAAATTATGAAATTACTTATTCTGACGCAAAAAGTGGATATCAACGATGATTTGTTGGGTTTTATGCACGACTGGATTGCCGAGTTTTCTCGTCATTGCGATAGCGTGACGGTGATTTGTCTGTGGCGGGGAGAGCATCACTTGCCGGCCAACGTTAAGGTGCTCTCTTTAGGTAAGGAGCGCGGCCGCTCAAAAATCAAATACTTGTTTAATTTCTACTGGCTTATTTGGCATGAACGCCGTCATTACGATGCTGTCTGGGTTCATATGAATCCGGAATATGTAGTTTTGGGCGGACTCCTTTGGCGGCTTTGGGGCAAAAAAATCGGTTTATGGTATGCTCACGGTCACGTATCATTCATTTTAAGAATAGCTGTTCGCCTGGCGCATGTTATTTTTACTTCTACAGCCAGCGGTTTCCGTTTGCCCTCTTCCAGAATCAAAATTATTGGTCAGGGTATTGACGCGGAAAAATTCAAGCCGCCGGTGGTCAAAAGCCGTGGTGAAAAATTCAGGGTTATCACTGTCGGCCGGATTTCACCGGCCAAGGACCTGGAAACATTGGTGGCCGCCGCGGAAATTTTGGCCAAAGAAAACCGCGCTTTTCAAATAGAAATTATCGGCGGCGCCGGATTACCAGAGCAGGAAACTTATTTAGCTAAAATTAAAGGCTTGGTTGAAGAAAAAGGATTGGGCGGATTGATAAATTTCCGCGGGCCCCTGCCCAACAAAGATATTCTAAGTTATTTACAAGCCGCCGATTTATTTGTTAATATGAGTCAAACTGGCAGTTTGGATAAGGCCATTTTGGAGGCCATGGCCGGCGGCTTGCCGATTGTGTCTTGTAATCAGGCGATTGTTGACGAATTAGCCAATGATCCGCGCTTTATTTTTGAATCAAGAAACACTTCTCAATTAGCACAAAAGATAGCGCGCCTGATGGATTTATATAATAATCAACCGGCAGAATTTGCCAGTTGGGGGCGAGAATTGCGAGAGGTGGTAATAAAAAGGCACGGTCTGGCTGCTTTTGTCAAAAAAATACTCGGACAATTTTAAAAAATTTGAATTTTCATGGAAAAAAAACTGCTTATTACTTTCCCTTGTTATAATGAAGAAGTAGTTTTAAGAAAAACCTTTGATACCGTTTACAATTATGCGCGACGGCACTTGGGAAATTTTGACTGCCAGTTTTTGATTCTTGACAATGCTTCCAGGGATAAGACCTGGTTAATCGCCCAGAAAATTCGGCAGGAAAAAGGAGAGGCGGTGCTATTGGTTCAGGAGTTGGAAAAAGGACGAGGCGTGGCCATGAGAAAAACTTGGTTGAAATTTCTGGATTATGATATTTATACCTATATGGATGCGGATTTGGCGACTGATTTGAAAGATTTTGAATTGCTGGTGAGAAAAATTGACGAAGGTTTTGACTTAGCTACTGGCTCTCGTTATTTGCCCGAATCGGACATCGTGCGCGGCCCCAAAAGAGAATTTTTGTCGCGGATTTATAATCTTCTGCTTAAAGTGATTCTGCGGGTGAATTTTAAAGACGCCCAGTGCGGCTTTAAGGCCTTTAGCCAGCGATTGGTGCGCGAGGTGATCCCTCAGACCAAAGACAGCGGTTGGTTTTGGGATACAGAATTAATGATTTTGGCCACGAGGCAGGGTTATAGGGTCTTGGAAATTCCGGTAAGTTGGCGGGAAATTCGTGACGAGTTTCGTCACAGCACGGTTTCTCACTGGTCGGAAATTTGCCGTCAGCTGAAAAATATTTATAAGATGTGGCGGAGATTAAAAAAGGAGAAAAATTAAATTATGCCCAGTAGTGAAAATTCGACAGGCCAGGTAGTGAAAACTTAAATTTTCTACTACCTGGCAGGTTCGTCAAAGTCGAACAAAATAAAACTGGATTTCACTGTCTGGTGCTAAAAATAGATCAAGATAAAAATTTAGAGCAGTGTTAAAAGTATAAATTCACTAATAATTAAGTCGAATTTCTACTACTGGGTATGAAAATTTCAATTATTATTCCGGTTTATAATGAAACCGAAAATCTCCCCCTGTTGGCCGAAGAACTCGAAATTTTAGACAAAATTTTAGATAGCGATTACGAAGTAATCTGGATTAACGACGGCTCGCGCGACCAAAGCGCAGAAGTTTTAAAGAAGTTGGCCGGACAAAATCCGCGTTTTAAGGTAATTAATTTCCGGAAAAACTGCGGCCAGACCGCGGCCATCGCGGCCGGCATCGCCCACGCCCAGGGCGAATTAATCGTGCCCATGGACGCCGATTTGGAAAACGACCCGCAGGACATCCCGCGGCTGCTGGCTAAAATTGATGAGGGTTATGATGTGGTTTCCGGCTGGCGGCAGAAACGGTGGCGCGGTAAATTTTTTTCGCGTCGACTAACTTCATATTTGGCCAATAAATTGATTTCTATCGTTACCGGCATTAAATTAAATGATTATGGCTGCACCTTAAAGGTGTATCGGCGCGCCTATTTGGAAAATGTCAAATTATACGGCGAGATGCACCGTTTTATCCCCGCCTACGCCGCCTGGCAGGGCGGCAAGGTGACGGAGCTGGTCGTTAATTTTCGGCCCCGGAAGTTTGGCAAGACCAAATACGGTCTTTCCAGAACCTTTAAAGTGGTCCTGGATTTATTCTTTGTTAAATTTTTATTCAAATATCAGGATCGGCCGATACATTTCTTCGGCGGCTTGGGCGCCGTCACAATTTTAATCTCCTTTATTTTTTTTGGCTGGGCGGTTTATTACAAGTTGGAACATCTCAAAGATTTTATTTCCACGCCCCTGCCGACTCTCGGAGCGCTATTTTTAATCGTCGGTGTTAATTTTATTTTAATGGGCATTTTAGCCGAGCTTTTTATTCGGGTTTATTATGAAGCGCGCAATAAAGATGTCTATGTCATTAAAGATAAGATAAATTTTTAGAGATTTTTTGAACCGGCCAAACCAATGCTAAATATGGCGGCAATTAAAGATTTTTTTAAAAACAACAAAGTTGCTATCGTCCTTTTTTTGGCGGCACTGACAATCAAACTGTTATTTTTACTGTTGATTCTTTGGCGGCAGGGAGCGTTGGTTCCGCTTGACTGGCGCGGAGAGTCTTTGCTGATGGGTGGGGATTCGGGCGATTATTTCATTTTGGCTAAAAACCTGCTCGCCTATCATGAATTTTCTTTGTCGGCCCAGGCGCCGTTTTTTTCTGAAAGTTTCCGCACCCCCGGCTACCCGGGTTTTATCGCCCTGATTTGGTTTTTTGGCAGGAGCTTGCTGGCCGTCGCGATTGTCCAGGATATTCTGGCGGCGCTGTCGGTCGCGATTTTTTATAAAATCGTTAAACTATTTTTTTCCGAAAGGATAAGTCGCTGGGCGGCCGCGCTTTTTTTGCTGGAGCCGACGGGTCTGTTTCTAGCCAATATTGTTATGACCGAGACGCTTTTCATTTTTCTTTTTCTCGGCGGGCTTTATTTATTTTTAAAGCAAGCCGAAAAACCTCGCGCCTGGCTTTTTTTGCTGGCGGGGCTGGCGCTCGGTCTGGCGGCCCTGACTCGGACCATCGTCCAGTTTCTGCCGATTTTTTTTATCGTTTCTCTCTTTTTTTTCTATCGCCGATTTCCTTTGAGAAAATTACTGGTTTTTGGCTCGATGTTTTTGTTGGGGTTTGGTTTAATGGTCGCCCCCTGGTCGCTGCGCAACAAGTCAGCTTTTGACAGTTGGCAGCTTTCCTCGGTCGGCCTTTTTAATTTTTATCATTATCATGTGCCGATGTTTTTGGCCGCGAAAAACAACGTTAGCATCCCGCAAATGATTTCGGTCTTTCAATCAAAGCTGGACCTGGATAAATTGGCCCCCTACAAATATCATTCGCTGGCCAACTGGGATAATTTCAAAAGCGTCGTCAAGCAAGTTTATCTGGAAAATCCGGCCGGTTTTACTTATTTTTATTTTGTTAAAACCTTGCCGTTTTTTTTGACGGACGGCGTCAGGGATATCGTCAGGCCTCTGGGTTTTATTTCCGACGCCAACGTTAATTTTAGCCTCAGCGGTCTGCTTTTGAAAATGGATGTTGTTTCCATCTTCAGGCAGATTTTTTCAGGCGCGCCGGAATTCAACCTTTTTCTTTTTGGCTTTCTGTTTTGGTCGCTGGCCGGTTTTTTTATGCTGGCGGCCGTCGTTAAATCGTTAATCACCAGGGACAAACCTTCGCTTTTTTTGCTGTTTTTGTTCACGCTGATTATTTATTTCGCCGCGGCCACCGGACCGGTGGCCAGCGGCCGGTTTCGTTCGCCGGTTGCCCCTTTTATTTTTTTGCTGGCCATAATTGGATTCGGCTATGTCTGGAATAAATTTAAAAATTTACTGGCTCAAAAGCACCAAAATAAGCAATTAAATTCTTAAATTATGATTAGTTTCATAAAAAATATTTTTTGTAACCCGACGCGGCTTATTTTGACCATTATTTTATTAGCCACGTTAATTTTGCATCTGCCTGGCAGTTTTTACGGCTTTCCGCTGCGCAATACCTACGGTGATGAAATTACGATTATGGGCACTATTTTTAAAATGCTCAACGACCATACCTTGCGGCCGGATTATCCGTCTTTTTACCATTTGCCGATACTGATTTATATTCAGTTGCCTTTTTACATTGTTTTTCTTTTGTCGCTGCGCCTGTCGGGTTTATTTTCCAGCCTCGCCGATTTAAAAGATTTCGTGCTTTCTAACTACAGTTATTTTTTGCCTTTTGCCAGGATGCTCTCGGCCATTTTTGCCGCCGTATCGGTTTGGCTGATTTACCGGCTCAGTAAGAAAATTTTTAAAAACGAGCGGGCGGCGCTCTTGGCCGGTTTTTTGTTAGCGTTCAATTTTATGTTTTTTCAGGTGACTCATTCAGCGCGGGCCTGGCCTTCGCAAGTGATGATGCTGCTGATAGCCGCTTACGTTTATTTTTGGTTTTTTGAAAAAGATAAACCGACGCTGAAAGATTATATTTTGGTGGGTGTGGTTTCCGGTCTTTCGGCCGGATTTCATCTGGTGGGTATCTTTATTTTTGTCGTTTTTTTGACGCTGTTTTGGGTTAAAGACGGCGGCGGAATTTTTCGCTTAAATAGTCCGGGTTATTGGCAAAAATACAGGCGCTTTTTTTTGCTGCCGGTCATCATCCTTAGTTTCATCGGTCTTTATTATTGCCTTCACCCCTACGGGGTTTTGCTTTATCTGACCCAGTCGGGCGTGGAGAAAACGGAACAGGGGCTGGAATGGAGCTTTTTGGGCAACTTTTGGTTTTATACCAAGATTTTCTTTAATTATGAGACCCTGCTGGCGATTTTGTTTGTTCCTTCTTTGATTTGGCTGTGGCGGCGGCAAAAGACGGCGATGCTGGCGTTGATGTCGTTTCCAGTCGTTTTGGCGGGAAGCATTGCTTATGCCGTCCACGCCGAGCCCAGATTTATTATTGCCACTATGCCTTTTGTCATTTTACCGGTCGCTTATTTTGCTGAAGTGATGATTAGTCGGCTGAAAAGCCGCTGGGGCCGGCTGCTGATTTATGGCGCCGTCGGGGCGGCGGTGCTCTATCTGCCGCTTCTGTGGGCGAGCAAGATGATGGGAGAGAACACCTTGACGCTGACTTACCGTTGGTTTTCAAACACGGTGCCGGCCAATAGCCGCGTAGTGAATAATAATTTTTATTTTAATTTGCCCGAAAACAAGGAAGCGGCCCAAGCCATGCGCCTGACCAAGTCCAATTGGGATACTGTGGAAAGAAAATTTGTCAGTCAGGCCGATAATTTTAAACTGGCCCAGCCCCGCTTTTTCTTTATTACCGCCAGAAGATGGGAATATCTGGATTCTTATGAAATAGAAAAACCGATTAAGTTTGACTATCTGATTCTTTCTTTCTGGGACAGGAAGGGGCAAGCAGAAGCGATGGAGGCGTTTCCCGTCAGCAAAACGCTGGTTCAGAAATTTTATCCGACGCCGGCGGTGGTTGACTTGACCGATGTGGGCAATAACGTCCTGCGGCCTTTCTGGACGCTCGGGCAGGTGCAGATGACTGGGCCATATGTAGAGATATATAAGTTAATCAAGTAGAATTTTAAATTTTTAAATTTTCACATTAATTTAAAAATTTAATCATTCATTGAAAATTTATAAAGTTATTTATGTGCGGCATTGTTGGTTTTATCGGCCAGGGAACAATACAAAATTTAGAGAATATGGTGGCAAAAATCCGTCACCGCGGTCCTGATGAACAAGGGATTTTTTATCGTGCGCCGGTGGCGCTGGGCCACGCGCGGCTGGCCATTTTGGATTTGGCCGGCGGACAGCAGCCCATGTCCAATGAAGCGGGGGATTTGACCGTTGTTTTCAACGGCGAAATTTATAATTTTCAGGAATTGCGGGGCGATCTGGAAAAAAGGGGTTATAAATTCAAGACCAATTCCGACACCGAAGTGATTTTGCATTCCTATGCTGCCTATGGAGAAAATTGCCTCAAATATTTCAACGGTATGTTCGCTTTCGCGTTGTGGGACGACAGAAATCGGCAGTTGTTTTTGGCCCGCGACCGAGTCGGCAAGAAGCCGCTTTACTGGACTTATCAAAAAAATAATTTTGTTTTTGCTTCGGAATTGAAAGCGTTGCAGGTCTATCCATATCTTGATTTTGTCGTTGACCGCGAACAACTTAAAAAATATTTCTTTTATGATTATATTCCCTGTCCCCACACTCCCTGGCAACGAGTATTTAAATTGGAGCCGGCGCAATATCTGATTTTCAAAAACGGGCAGGTGAAAACCGGCCGATACTGGCAGCCGTCTTTTGGGCGTTGTGAAGCGTTGAGCTTCAATGAGGCCTTGGCGCGTTTTGACCAATTGTTGCTGGAATCGGTCAAATACCGTTTGATTTCCGACGTGCCGCTGGGAATTTTTTTGAGCGGCGGCATTGATTCCAGCACTGTCGCTTGGTACGCTTCGCAGGCGGCTGACAAAAGAATCAAAACTTTTTCAGTTGATTTTAAAGAAAAAACCTTTGGTGAAGGCCAGTATGCCGGGCGCGTGGCAAAATTAATCGGTTCTGACCATCGGGAAGCGACGCTTTCGGTCAATGAAGCGTTGGAACTCGTTCCTAAATTGGGCCGACACCTGGACGAACCTTTAGCCGACGCGTCGCTGGTGCCAACTTACTTGCTTTCCGATTTCACCAGAAAGTATGTGACAGTGGCTTTGGGGGGCGACGGCGCCGATGAGTTATTTTGCGGCTATCAGACATTTCTGGCCGAACGGTTCTATCAGTTTTATCGCCAGGCGCCGGCGGTTTTTAAAAAAATGGCCGTCGCCTTCAGTCGTTCTCTGCCGGTGAGCCATAAATATTTCGGCCTGGATTTTAAATTAAATAAATTTTTGCAGGCGGCGCCAGAGTCGTTGATCAGACACCAAAATTGGTTAAGCAGTTTTTCGTTGGAAGATATAAATTTGCTGACTGGCGAGCCGGGAGCCGGGGACAAAGTATTGTGGGATATTTATGATTTTGAAAGAGAGGCGCCGCCGGACAGGTGGTCAAAAATTATCGCCTTTTATCAGCGTTTTTATATGCAGGAGCGCGTGTTGGTTAAAGTTGACCGCGCCAGCATGCTGGCGGCCTTGGAGGTGCGGGCGCCTTTCTTGGATTGGCGGCTGGTTAATTTTGTCAATTCGCTGCCGCTTAACTATAAATTTCGCGGTTTGACAACTAAATATTTGTTAAAACAACTAATGAGAAATCGTCTGCCGGCCGAAATTGTAAATCGTCCCAAAAAAGGTTTTGCCCTGCCTTTGGCCGAATGGTTTACCGGGCCGCTCAAAGAAATGTTCGCGGATTTGGCGAGTAAAGATAATATTGAAAAGTCGGGCATTTTGCGCTATGATTACGTTGCCTCTTTATTGGAAAATCATCTAACAAAGAGGGAAAATAACGGCCAAAAGTTGTGGTCGATTTTAATGTTTTTGTTTTGGCAGGAAAGCTATGTCAAATAATTCAGTCAAATTAAATCTCGGGTGCGGCGAAGACAAAAAGCCCGGCTATATAAATTTAGACAGCAATCCGTCAGTTGGACCGGATGTTGTTTATAACTTAAATATTTTTCCCTATCCTTTCGCGGATAATGCGTTTGACTTGATTGAGGCTTCGCATATTTTAGAACACTTGGACAAACCATTTGCAGTAATGAAAGAACTGCACCGCATTTTAGCCGCGGCTTTACTCATGCCGAGCACACGCACGGTTTTGACGTAACCTTTCCGCTTTATTTTGACAAAAATTTTACCCGCTCCGGTTTTTACGGCATTGAATTTAAATTAGAAAAAATGCGCTTGCGCTGGTTTTTGTTTTATAATAATAAAAAATTATGAGGATTGTTTTTGTTTATAATGGTACTGAAAATATTGGGATAGAATATATCTCCAGTTTTATTAAGTCAAAAGGACATGAAGTCTTTCTTCTTTTTGACCCAGCTGTTTTTCAAGGAGAGGTATTTATTAATATTGAAAGCTTGGCAAGACGTTATGATATGAGCACGGCCATTGTTAAAAAAGCCATTGAACTAAAGCCAGATTTAGTTGCCTTCTCTTGTTTTACCGGCAATTATCGTTGGTGTCTGAATATTGCTCAGGCCATTAAAAAAGATTCTAATATCCCCATTGTTTTTGGCGGCGTTCATCCAACCGCTGTACCAGAAAAAGTGCTATCCCATGATTTTATTGATTTCGTAATTATTGGCGAAGGCGAATTGCCCATGCTTGATTTAATTGAGCATTTATCTCGAGGCGAGTCAAGGGATAAATTGCTTAATATTCCTAATATATGTCTAAAGTATAAAAATCATCTTTATATAAATAATCCTCGTCCTTTTATTAAAGATTTAGATTCTCTTCCTTTTCCAGATAAACAACTCTTTTTCGAACAGGAACCTTTTTTTAAAAATAATCCTTATTTAATAATGACTTCGAGAGGTTGTCCTTATAATTGTTACTATTGTAGCAATAATATGATTAAAAATTTATATGCTTGCGAGAGGCAGCATGTTCGTCGCCGTTCACCTGACAATGTCATTGAAGAGCTACTAATTAGTAAGGAAAGATGGGGAATAAAAAAAGTTAGTTTTATGGATGATGTTTTTACCATTTCCAAACCCTGGTTAGAGGAGTTTATAGAAAAATATATTTCTAAAATTAATTTGCTATTTTATTGCTATACCCATCCTTTGTCTTTGACTAGGGAAATCGCCTCGCTCCTTAAAAAAGGAGGTTGCTATCTTGCTGGTATGGGAGTCCAGTCAGGTTCAGAACGAATCAGGAAAAATATTTATAATCGACATGATAGTAATAATAATATTATAGAAGCGATGTCTTATTTTAAGAAAAATAAAATCAAAGTCCAAGTAGATCATATTTTTGGAGCGCCTTCTGAAAATGAGGAAGATTTAAGGCAAAGCTTGCAACTTTATAGAAAAATAAAACCAGAAATTATTTTAAGTTTTTGGTTAACTTATTACCCTAAAACTAAAATTATTGAAATTGCTAAAAATTATGGAATTTTATCGGATAAAGATATTGACAACATTGATAATGGTTATATCGGCTACACCCATAGCACTGGTTCGATCGCAAAAGATAAAATTCCTTTATTTAACGAATATGAATTAATTTTTGAGCTCTCGACTCTTTGTTCCAACGATAAACTATTCGCCTTATTATCAAAAATAGCTCCCATCGTTCCTTTTAAGAAGATGGTGAGTCACTTTATTTATGCGGTTATCGGATTAAGATACAATAAGGATTATATTTTTAATAAGTTTAAATATGCTTTTAGAAAACTGCTAGTGAGGCCAGCTATTAAAAATTAGCAAGATAATTTTAAGCATATTAACCTCGATGAAAAAATTAGCTCTAGTTGATTTATTATTTAAAATAATTAACTGACAGCATGTCTAAGAAATGTAACAAATGTAGTAATAGCTTAATTTTAAAAAGTTAAAGAAAATTTTAGTCCCACCATTGGTTAATTGTCTAATTTTATGTTTGGGAAAAACACGAATTTCGCCGACCAAAAAACCGCCGATGCTTTCGTCAACTCCTGGAATAATTTGCCTTTAGGTTCAATTTACACCCCAGAGCAGTTTGAGGATTGGATGAATCCGCTTACCAAAGAAGAAATTCAAGGCCGGACTGTGCTGGAATTAGGATGCGGCAACGCCAGTTTAATGGTTTATCTCGCCGCTTGGCAGCCGGCGTTTCTAGAAGGGGTTGATTTGGGCGATTCAGTGGAAACGGCCAGAAAAAATATGTCGGCATTGCCATTCAAAAATTGGCAGATTGTCAAAGCCGATTTGACCGAATTTCAGAGCGAAGGCTTTGATGTTGTTTATTGTATCGGCGTGTTGCACCATTTAAAAAATCCTCAAGCCGGTTTTGATGCTATTATTCGTAATGTAAAAGCAGGCGGCCGCTTTCACGCTTGGGTGTACGCCCGGGAAGGCAACGGCATAATCATTTATGTAGTTGATCCGGTGCGTAAAATTGTTTCCCGCTTCCCCTGGTGGCTGACGAAATATTTTATCGCCACGCCGCTGGTCTTTCCCTTTTTTATCTACGCCAAATTGTTGAATTTTTTACCCGAGTCCGCTTGGCTAAAAAAATTACCGCTTTATGAATACAGCCGCTGGATTGCTCGCCGCGAGTTTGCTTTTTTCCGTCATGTCGCTTTTGACCAACTAGTAACGCCGCAAACAACTTATCTTACAAAAAAAACAATTGAAAACTGGATCAGTAGTTACGGTAATATCCAACGAGACAGCCTTTATATAATTAAGCGAAACGGCAATTCCTGGAAATTCGGAGGCGAGTTGCAGTAGTTTTTAACGTTATGGATGAAAAATTATACGCCACATATCAGCGAGTAGAACAAAATCACTGGTGGTTTACGGGGCGCCGGCAGTTGATCTTCCAGACGCTCAAGCGATTTAGCGCCGAACAGCGGCCGACTGGCCGCCGCGAGCCAGTGAAAATTATTTTTAGATAAATCGTATCATGCAGACGATAAAAAGAGTTTTGCGAAGATATTATTTGATGTATTTTAGACCGGCGTATGTAAAAAAACAAATAGAGACAAGGAAAGGAACTTGCGGTAAACACGGTTGCTGCACCCTGCGAGGTTTTGGTCGGAAGAGGCGATTTTCTTCTTTGTTTATTTGGTGTTTAGACAAAGATGGAAAAACATGTCTCCGTTAGCATAATTTGCCCAGGGTCTGTCAGCTTTACCCCATTGACGAAAAAGACAAGCATCCGGAAACGAAATCGTATTGCAATTTTCACTGGTAGCATCTTTCACCGACTTATTTTTTTGGAAAGACGATTAATTGCTAAAAATGGACGAAAAACTTTACCAAACTTATCGGGAAATTGAGGGAACACACTGGTGGTTTGTCGGCCGCCGCCAGCTGATTTTTAATTTGCTGGAGTCGCTGGACAAAGATATAAGAATTTTGGACTTAGGTTGCAACACAGGGTTTTTAGTCAATCTGCTGCAGCAAAAAGGTTACGAGGTTTATGGCTGCGATAGTTCCGAGGCGGCCATTGCCTTCGGGCGCCAGCAGGGTATAAGAAACTTGCAGGTCGTCGAAGGAAATCGATTGCCTTTTGGTGACAAGGAATTTGACATGATTTTATGTTTGGACGTTTTAGAGCACCTAGCAGACGATCGCCAGGGTTTGCAAGAAATTAAGCGAGTGCTTAAGCCCGGCGGTTTGGCTATTATCACTGTCCCGGCTTTCAATTTTTTGTGGGGTTTGCAAGACAAAGTTTCTCGACATTTCCGTCGTTACCGTGCCTCCCAAATTAAAAAATTAGCCATTCAGAGTGGATTTAATGTTAAAAAATTAAGTTATTTTAATTTTTTTTTATTTGCTCCGATTGCCCTGATGCGTCTGGCGCAAAAATTTTATCGATCCCAGCGCAGCTCCGATTTTGAATTAAATAATCGACTGACCAATGCCGTGCTTAAAAGATTTTTTTTGCTGGAAATAAAAATTTTAAAATATCTTAATTTACCTTTCGGCGTTTCGCTAATCGCCGTCCTAGAATATGAAAAATAAAATTTTTATCGTTATCGCCGTAGTTTTTTTGGCCAGCCGCTTTTTGGGTTTGGGCCAAATTTACCATCAGGACGAATATAAGTGGGCGATGATTGTCAATCCGATTTTCAATCTGCAGTCCGAAAGCAATCACCCGCCACTGGTGGGTTTGCTGTATCATTTAACCGGCGAGGCCTTCGGTTACGACCACTTACGAATTCTGCCGTTTATTTTTAGCTTGTTGGGGTTAATTTTAGCTTATCTGCTGGTAAAAAAACTTTATGGGAAAAAGGCCGCTTTGATAACCTCGTCGATTTTATTGGTGAGTGTTTACAATTTTATCGCGAGCTTACAAATTGATTTTGACGGGGCGCTTCTGCCATTTTGGGGGCTTCTCGCTGTTTACGCTTTTTATCATCTTGATTTTAGACATATTTGCGATAGGAAAAATTACCGCTGGCTAGTCATCCTATGCGTTTCTTTGGTCGGCGGTTTTTTGACCAAATTAAGCTTTTTCATCATAGTGGCGGCTTTGGCGACAGAATACTATTTGGTGTATAGGCCTAAAATCAAAGATTTGCTTAAGCTCCTCGTCGCTTTTGGCGGCGTTGTTCTGGCAGTCGCTTTAGCTGTTTTGGCCATTAACGCTTTTTATCCGGGGGTCCAAGCGACTCGATTTTTGCTTTACGTTAAAAATTTTTCATTCCTGAATTTCGCCAGCCGCAACTGGAGCCAAGTAATGTTTTTGACAATTAAATCGCTGGTTTTGGCCTCGCCCCTGCTGCTGGGCGGCTATTTTTTGATTAACCGTCAAAACTGGCAGAAATACCGCTTCTGGCTGATATTTTTGCTTTACAATGTTTTGTTTTATCTGGTGGTTTTTGATTTTTCCAACCGCACGATTGAGCGATATTTGATGTTTTTGATAGTGCCGGGTGCTATTATTGGCGGGTCGCTAGTTGCCGAAAATTTGGCGCTGGAAAAGATAAAAAATTTATGGTTGAAGATTTTAGGAATTGGCGGAAGTTTGTTTTTGTTAGGCGTTTGGATTTTGAGTTTGTCTTATAAAATTTTACCGCTTAACCCCAAAAGCGCTTATCTGGCGCAAATGAAAAACCTTGATTTAAAATTTTTAATCCCGATTACCGGCGGCTCAGGTCCGGTGGGTTTTTATGTTTCGGTTTTAATGGTAGTGGTTACATTTTTGGTGACTTTGGGAGCGCTGGCAGTTTTTCGATTAACCAAAAAACAAAATTGCCGGGCGTTATTGGTATTAATTTTCGTCATCGGCGGGATATTTTATAATTTATTGCTGGACGGAGAATTTTTGGCTGGCTGGCTTTACGGCAATGTGAACCAGCTGGCCAAAGAGGCGTTAACCTATGTGGTCAGCAGCCAAAATATTTCCAAAACAGTGACTTATTACGATTTGGGCGGTTACGAATTAAAATTAAGCGGTAAGTATCAGCGGCGGTTCTACACCGATCCAAAGTTTACAGCCAAAAATCAGGACCTTTTGCCGCAAGAAAAAAGTTATTATTTGGTGGTAGACTTTCCCCAGATTGACAAACAATCATTCTATTGGCAGTATTTTCGTCAGTGCGCCATTGTTTATTTTTCGCAGGATCGAGAGGTAGCCGCTTATGTGTTTGATTGCCGCCAAGAAGATAAAAAAGTTTTTGAATAATATGAATCCCGTTAGAGAAAACAAAATTTGGTATACATATCTCATGCAAGGTAGAAAAAATAAACGCTGGCATACCGGCTGTACTTTTGATTTACGGAAGCGCTTTAGAGAACATGATGAAGGATTGGTGCCCTCAACAAAAGGTCGTGGACCGTTTAGCCTCATCTATTACGAGGCATGTCTTAACAAGGATGATGCTTTTGCGCGAGAAAGATACCTAAATCTGGTATGGGTAAAAGATATCTAAAAAATCGGCTAAAGCGCTTCCTTTCTCTAACGGGATGAAAATAATATTAGTCAGACCGTCCGATCCTCGAGGCAATATCGCCTTTCTCTCTCATTCCCAACCCATTAACTTGGCTTATCTGGCGGCTTATTTAATCCAGCATGGTTTTCAGGTGGAGATTTGGGATTATGAGATTGAGCCATTGACCGCCTCGGGTTTTATAGAAAGAATAGTCAAGGCCGAACCCCAAATAATCGGCTTTGGTTGTATGACGCCGACGATTATCAATGGTCATCGGTTGGCCCAGTCGGTCAAGGAAAATTTTCCCCGTATCCTGACCGTGGTGGGCGGCCCGCATTCCTCGGCTTGGCCCAAGAGAGCTTTGGAGGATTTCCCTTTTTTTGACGCGGTGGTGGTTGGCGAAGGCGAAGAAACGCTGTTAGCGCTTTGCCAAGCGAAAGAAAAAAATCAGGACCTGGGAACGGTGGTCGGGATTGTTTATAAAACCGCCCAAGGCATTCAGGAGGGAGCCAGGCGTCCCTTGATTGAGAATTTAGATAAACTTCCGTTTCCCAGCCGCGATTTATTATATTTGAATTTACGACCGGGCCATGTCTCGCGGGGAATTAGCAATAAATTAACCAATACAGAAATTTTTACTTCCCGGGGTTGCCCCGGCAACTGCAGTTTTTGCGCTATCGGGGTGACCATGGGTCCCCGAACTCGTTTTCGGAGCGTAGAAAATGTTTTGGCGGAAGTGGAAGAGTGTCTCAAAAAATATAATTTTGACCACTTCTCCATTGCCGATGATACTTTTACCTTAGATCAGGAGCGGGCCATGAAAATTTGTTACGGTTTGAAAAAATTGGGCGTGCGCAGTTGGCATTGCGGTGGGACCAGGGTCAATGCGGTTTCGCCGGAAATGCTAAAAGTTATGGTCAAGACTGGTTGCCAGAAAGTAGCTTTCGGGGTGGAATCCGGCAGCCCCAGAATTTTAGAATTAATTGGCAAAAAAATCACGATTCAACAAGTTAAAAATGCTTTTCGTTGGGCGCGTGAGGCCGGCATGAGGTTTATTGAAGGGAATTATATTGTCGGCAGTGATCCTTCCGAAACCAAAGAAGATTTACAGATGACCATGGATTTGATCAAGGAAACCAAACCGGATTTAATTTCAATGATGACTATTGTCCCTTATCCGGGGACAAGGGTTTATGACGAAATGAAAAGAAAGGGTTATATTTTTACTGAAAATTGGGAAAAATTTGCGATGATTGACCAAGCGCCTCTTTGGCGGACAGAACATTTTACTTCTAAAGAGCTTCTGAAATATCAGAAAAAGATGCTCAGAAGTTTTTATTTGAGGCCTGACTATATCATGCGGATTTTATCCAAGCTCAAGAGTTTTGAGGAAATAAAATACTGGGCCGAAACCGGTTGGGGATTCGTCCAGTGGTTAGTGAAAGAAAAATTAACTTAAACTCATTATTTCTCTCGGGGTCTTGGCGGTAGACAGCTTTGTCGTTTAATAAAATTTAATGTGTATTTCTCTATGAAAAAATTCAAAAAAGCTTTAATCACTGGTATAACCGGCCAAGACGGCTCTTATTTAGCCGAACTTTTGCTTCAAAAGGGTTATGAAGTTTACGGTTTGGAAAGGAGGACCTCAAGCAAAAACCGGAATAATATTTTGCATATAGAAAACAAAATTAAGTTTATTTCCGGCGATTTAGCTGACCAGCACTCCTTAACTCGGGCGGTTGATGTTGCGCAACCGGACGAAATATACAATTTAGCTTCGCAAAGTTTTGTTAAAGCTTCTTGGGATCAGCCGGAATACACCGGTAATGTCACCGGGCTTGGCGCCTTGAGGATGTTGGAAGCCATTAGAGAAGTCAACCCGAAAATCAAATTTTATCAGGCCTCATCTTCAGAAATGTTCGGTCGGGCGATAGAACTTCCCCAGGACGAAAGAACTCCGTTTTATCCGAGGAGCCCTTATGGCGTAGCTAAACTCTATGCCCACTGGATAACCGTCAATTACCGGGAGTCCTACAATATTTTTGCCTGCAGCGGCATATTATTTAATCATGAATCGCCCAGGCGAGGGTTGGAATTCGTTACCAGAAAAATATCCAACGGGGTGGCTAAAATAAAAAAGGGTTTGCAGAAAAAACTTGTCTTAGGAAACCTGGAGGCTAAAAGAGATTGGGGTTATGCCCCTGAATTTATTGAGGCCATGTGGTTAATGTTGCAGCAAAAAGAAGCGGAAGATTATGTTATTGCTACCGGTGAAGATCACAGCGTTAAAGAATTCGTCGAGGAAGCTTTTAATTTAGTTGGACTTGATTGGAAAAAATACGTAGAAGTGGCCGACCAATATAAAAGACCAGCAGAAGTCGATCTGTTGATTGGCGATGTCTCCAAAGCCAGAAAGAAATTAAATTGGAAACATAAAGTGGAATTTAAACAGTTGGTAAAAATTATGGTTGAGGCTGACTTGAAAAGATTAAAAAATAATTGTCAAAAATAATGAAAGTTTGTGTTTTAACCCACAACTTAGATACCAAAAACGGGGGAGGAAGAATGGCTTATGAATTGGTGGGGAGCATGAGAAAAGCCAATCCCGATATTGAAATGGTTGTTTTAACCACCGCCGGAAGTAATTGTAGATTTGAGAAACCGATTATTTTTAGCAATAAATTAAGATTGCTTTTTCATTGGCGAAAAATCCGTCAAATTTTCAGACAAAGCGATCTCATCCACGCCCTCGATGGTTTTCCGTACGGGTTCATCGCCACTTTTTTGTCATTCGGTTTAAAGCGTAAAAAAATTATCACTTTAGTGGGGAGTGGTTCAATTAAGCCGCTGTATAATTTTTGGCAGTTTTTTTTGGTCAAGTGGGCTTACAAAAAGGCAGATAAGCTAACAGCCATTAGTTCTTATACGGCCCAAGAGGTTAAAAAAATGATTCCCGATTTAGAAATAGAAGTCATAAATTTAGGCATAAATTTGGATAGATTTCTATTTCAAAAGGCCGATCAAGAGATCGCTAAATCAGGGCGTTATATCTTGTCCGTTGGGAGGCTAAAACCCAGAAAAGGCTACTTGGAAAGTATTAAGGTTTTTTCGGAGGTTAACAAACATTTTCCCGATTTAAAGTACGTCATCGTTGGTTCTGGCGACGGCAAATATTTTCAGAAAATGTTGGAAAGCATTAAAAATTTAAACCTGACAGACAAAGTAATTTTTAAAAAAAATATTTCTGATGATGATTTAGTTTCTTTATATCAAGGCGCAGAATTGTTTATTCTGCTTTCGCAGAATGACAATTACGATATAGAGGGTTTTGGGTTAGTGTTTTTGGAGGCGGCGGCTTTCGGGCTGCCGGTCATCAGTTCTAAAAATTGTGGAGCTCAAGACGCCATCCTGGATAAAGAAAATGGCTTTTTAGTTGATCCTAAAAATCTAAGAGAGGCGGCTGAAAGCATACTTTTAATTCTTAATAACCAAAGTCTCAGAGAAAGATTTAGCGAAAAATCTAAGAAATTTGCCAAACAAATGAGTTGGCAAAAAGTGGTTGTTAAATATGCGGATATTTATAGAAGCTTATTATGAGTTATTATTCCGAAGTTCAGTATGAGCCCAAAGAAAATTTGTGGTTTGAAAACCTCTATTTTGACCGTTAGTTCAAAAACAATCCCGGCCCGATTTTGGATATTGGCTGCGCCACTGGCAATTTTATTGCCACGCATCCAGAGATTATTGAAGGGGTGGAAGTTGATGAGGACAGTTTGAAAATCTGTCAGGAGCGCGGTTTGCGAGTGAAAAAACTTGACGTTGATAAAGAAATGAAAAGCTTGCCGAGCGATTATTATGGCGGCGTTTACGCTAAACAAATAATTGAACACTTGGATAGTCCGCCGGATTTTTTGCAAGAGATAAAGCGAATTCTTAAGCCCAGCGGCCGAGCGATTATTTTAACGCCTAATTGCCCCTATGCTTTAAAAAAATATTTTTGGCAAGATCCTACCTACAAACATCTACTAACTCGCCAGGATTTAGAAAGTCTGGTCGCTAAAGCCGGTTTTAGCCAAATTAAAATAGAAGAAGATTTCAGGTGTTTTTTAGGATTGGGCAGATTAATGAGGCTTTTTCGGATCAAACCTGAAGTCGTCCGCCTAATTCAAAAAAAGTTGGGAATCAGGGGGGTTATCCTTGATTTCGGAGCTTAAAAAGGCGTAATTTTTAAAAAAATAATATGAAAAAATTCATTAAAAAAATTCTAAGTTTCTTGGCGGAAAATCTGGGTTGGGGAGATATAAAAAGAGAAATCAGGGATAACAATAAATTTTTGCAGGCGAATTTTTTGCAGGCGAATTTATACGGCCATAAAAAATATCTTGATAATAAAAGATTAAACCAGCATGAGTTTAAGATTTTCTCCCAAGGCGGTGAGGATGGCATTATAGAGGAAATTTTTAAGCGGATCGGCGAAACCAATAAAATTTTCGTTGAATTCGGCGTGGGGGACGGAACGGAAAATAATAGTCTTTATTTGTTTTTAAAGAATTGGCGCGGCTACTGGCTTGACGGTAATTTATCTTCAATAAATAAAATCAAATCGCGATATGATTTTTTATTGAAGCCGGGCAAGTTGCAGGTGTGTCATTATTTTATAACCGCCGAAAACATTGAAACGGCGCTTAAGGAGCTAGGTGTTCCCAAAAAATTGGATTTTTTATCAATCGATATTGACGGCAACGATTATTGGGTCTGGCAAGCGATCGTTAATTATTCGCCGCGAGTGGTGGCGATTGAATATAACGGCAATCTAGGCCCTGAAATAAAATGGGTAATGAAATATCGGCCGGATCATGTTTGGCGGGGAACCAGTTATTTTGGCGCCAGCTTGAAATCATTGGAGCTATTGGGCGCATCCAAAAAGTATAAACTGGTAGGCTGCAGTTTTGCCGGCACTAACGCTTTTTTTGTCAGAGAAGATTTAATCGGCGATAATTTTTTTGCTCCGTTTACTTCAGAAAATCACTATGAACCGAAGCGCCTATTTCTTTTAAAGACCGTCGGCGAAAAAAGATTTTTTGGAGATTGGGAGAATATTTAATTTTATAATAATAAGCCAAGCAAAATGAAATTAATTTATTTAGCCAATATCGGTCTGCCCACGGCCTGGGCGCACGGCATTCAAATAATGAAAATGTGCGAAGCTTTCGCCGGTCAGGGCCTGGAAGTGGAATTGGTGGCGCCGCGGCGGCGGAAAGTTCGACGGGAAAATCCATTTAAGTTTTTCGGCGTCAAAGAAAATTTCGAGATAAAATTTATTCCCTTCCTTGATTTGGCGCCCGGCCACAGCGGGAGTTTATTTTTCCGGTTGCGGCTCTTGAGTTTTTTTCTAGTAGCCAAAATTTATTTAATGTTTCAGCGATACGATATTTTATATACTCGCGATCATGCCGCCGGCTTATTTTTTAAAAATTTTTATCTGGAAGTTCACTCAATGCCCGCGTCGATAAAAAGCTGGCATAAAAAAGTTTGGCGGAAAGCCCAATCTTTAATTGTTCTAACCAGTTTTATCAGGCAAGAATTGCGAGAGGCGGGCATAGCCGGCGAAAAAATTTTAGTGGCGTCCGACGGAGTGGATTTGGAGAAATTCGATATTCCTGTTTTCCAACAGGAGGCGCGGCAAAAATTATCTTTGCCAATGGATAAAAAGATTATTCTTTATGCCGGCAGTTTTTATCTGCGCGACTGGAAAGGCGTGGATGTGTTGTTGGAAGCGGCAAAATATCTGTCGCCGGATTGCCTTTTGGTTTTGGTGGGCGGGCAGGAAAATGAAATAGAAAAAATAAAGAAGAATTATCCCGCTGGAAATATTTTATTATTCGGTCGCCAGCCTTATCAAAAAATACCCTTATATCTTAAAGCGGCTGATATTTTGGTTCTGCCTAATAAAAAAGGCGAAAGCATTTCGGAAAAATACACTTCACCCTTGAAACTTTTTGAATATATGGCAGCCGGCCGGCCGATTGTAGCTTCGGATTTGCCGACTATATGCGAAGTATTAAATGAAAATAACTCTGTTTTGGTGGTACCGAACGACCCGGATGCTTTGGCGGGTGGCATAAAAAAAGTTTTATCGGATGCGGGGCTATCTGAAAGGATTTCTCACCAGGCGTTGTTTGACGTAAAAAATTATACCTGGGATAACAGGGCAAAAAATATTATTAATTTTTCAAACACAAAAACTTGAAAACCCCGGTCATCATACCAACTTATAATGAACGGGATAATATAAGGCGAATAATTCCGTCCACTTTTAAGTAAATTTGTTCCTTGTGTTTTTGGCATAGGGAGCTTTAAATGAGCTTGTAAGAATTTAATTAAGAATTTAACATATATAGTGCGCAAATTATTAAAAATATGTCTTTAAATAATGTCAGAACAATATTGTTGACAGGCGCCACCGGTTATCTTGGCAGCAATATTTTAAAAGCACTGGTCGGTGACGATCATTATAAGGTGATTGTATTAAAAAGATCATTTTCAAATAATTTTCGTATAAAAAATTACCTTGCCCAAATAATTTTTTATAATTTGGATGAAATGGATGTCGGAAAAGTATTTTTAGAAAATAAAATTGATCTAATTTTGCACTGTGCCACCGATTATGGACGCAAGAACATCAACCCCTCTCAGATTATAGACGCTAATCTTATTTTACCGGTAAGATTATTAGAACTCGGCGCCAGGCACGGTGTTAAATGTTTTATAAACACTGATACAATTTTAGACAAAAGAGTTAATCATTATTCTCTTTCCAAAAAACAATTTAAAGAATGGCTTTTGAGCTACAAAAATCAGTTAGTTTGTATAAATGTGGCCTTGGAGCATTTCTATGGGCCGGGGGATGATAAGACAAAATTTGTTTCCTATGTGGTTGGTTGTTTAATTGATCAAGTTGAAAAGATAGATTTTACCAGAGGAGAACAAAAAAGGGATTTTGTTTACATAGAAGATGTGGTGACCGCCCTTTTAAAAATTATTAGTCATTCGGCGATGTTAGAAAATAATTTTTATGAATTTCAAATAGGGAGCGAAAAAATTATAACCATAAAAGAGCTTGTCTTGATGATAAAAAAAATAATTGGAGGGGAAAAAACCGTTTTAAATTTTGGAGCATTACCGTATCGGGAAAACGAAGTGATGGAATGTTTGGCCGATGTCTCAGAGATTAAAAAGTTGGGGTGGTCTTCCAAATACTCGCTTTACGATGGTTTAAAAAAAATGATAGAACAAGAATTGGCTTGTTTAAATAAAAAAATATGAAATATTTAATAACTGGCGGGTGTGGTTTTTTGGGTTCCAATTTGGCTCGTGAAGCGATAGTTAGAGGGGTTGATTTGGTGATTTTTGACAATCTTTCTTGCCTTGGTTCAGAGAAAAATTTAACTTGGTTATACGGTTTGGGTAAATTTAAATTCGTCCGTGGCGACATAAGAAACAATGGTGAGGTAGAACAATTAATAAACACGGAAAAGCCGGATATGATTTTTCATTTGTCCGGGCAGGCTGCCATGACAGTTTCCATTCAAGATCCGAGGAAAGATTTTGAAACAAACGCGTTAGGCACCTTTAATTTACTTGATTCGGTCAGAAAATTTTCACCGGATTCAGTTATAATTTATTCTTCAACCAATAAAGTTTATGGAGATTTAGAGTGGCTGGAATATGAAGAAAGAGAAAAAAGATACGAGATAAAAAAATTTCCGGCCGGGTTGGCAGAGTCAATCCCGCTTAGTTTTTCTTCCCCTTACGGCTGTTCTAAGGGGTCGGCCGATCAATATATGATAGACTATAATCGTATTTTTGGTGTAAAGACGGTTGTTTTTAGACATTCTTCAATGTATGGCGGCCGGCAATTTTCCACAATCGATCAGGGCTGGATTGGCTGGTTCTGCGAACAAGCCGTCAAAGTCGTCAAGGGCCGGCTGTCGGAACCATTTACCATTTCGGGTAACGGTAAACAGGTAAGGGACGTTCTGCATGCCGACGACGTGATAGATCTGTATTTTTCCGCGGCGGTGAAAATAAATGCTATTAAAGGAGAGGTGTTTAATATCGGCGGAGGATTTGATAATAGTTTATCTTTGCTGGAACTTTTTGATATTTTAGAGCAAGAATTGAATGTCAAACTAAATTATAAAAAAATACCACCCAGAGAAAGCGATCAAAAAGTTTTTATAGCAGACATCGGCAAGGCGGAAAAATTAATCGGTTGGCGACCAAAAATTGGCGCGCGGCAAGGTATAAAAAAAATGATAGAATGGATTAATAAAAAAGAATGAAATATATGGTAAATAAAGAATTAAGCGTAATAATTCCGGCCTATTTGGAGGAAGAAAATTTAAGAATAATTTTACCTCGTCTTAGCGCCACATTAAAAGAAATTAGTGATAGTTGTGAAGTTTTGGTAGTTGATACAGTGAAGGCGATGGATAATACTAAAAAGGTTTGTGAAGAAAACGGAGTAACTTGTATTAACAGATTGAATGGTAATAATTATGGGGATGCAATTAGAACGGGCATAGATTGTGCTAACGGCACATATACTATTTTTATGGATGCAGACGGATCGCATGCCCCCGAGTTTATTAAAAATTTATATGAAAACAAAGAAAACCAGGATGTTGTTATCGCCTCAAGATATGTGGAGGGTGGCAATACGGACAATAGTAAGCTGTTAATTTTAATGAGCCGGGTGGTAAATGTTTTGTATTCTTTAGTATTTAATATTAAATGCAAGGATATTTCTAATAGTTTTAAATTATACAAAACGGCGGATTTAAAAGATTTAAAGTTGAGATGTGATAACTTTGATGTCGTTGAGGAAATAATATTTAAATTAAAAAAGAAGAAAGGGAATTTGCGCGTAAAAGAGCTGCCCTTTCTTTTTAAAAAAAGAATGTTTGGCAGCACCAAGAGAAACCTATTTTTGTTTATGTTGTCGTATATTATCACATTGATTAAATTAAGATTTATAAATAAATAAATTGTGTTTAAACAGCGGCATTTTGTCCCTGTGTAAAATAAGAATTTTATAATCTGTTAAAAAAATAATATGTCGGCACAAAATAATTTATCAGAACTTATCATTTATACCGCTACTTTATATGGTAATGATAATACTTCGGAAATAAGATCGGAGTTGTGTATTAATTTATTAAAGAACGCTAAGGAATTGGGCGTTAAGATTATTGTTAAGGATAACGGTTCAAGCGAGGAATTTATTAATGAAGTGAAGAAATTGAATAATGTTTTATTGATTCAGACATCATCCGGAGATAAAGCAAAAAGTCTTGGTGCCGGCCGGAGAGAGGCCTTGGAAGAGGCGGTAAAATTAGCTGACAGGGAAAAGATGCAAAATCCGTGTTTTTTCTGGACTGAACCGGAAAAAGACAATCTAATTGCGGAGCAAAATTTAGCCAATATGGTAGCTGAGATTAAGCGCGGTTCAAATATCGTTGTACCGTCCAGAAAAGAAAATGCCTGGGAGAGCTTACCAAAAATTCAACGCTGGTTTGAGCAACGGGCTAATAAACGTTCTCTAGAATTGATCAAAGAATTCTCTGGCGGTCGGTACAGGCAATTACTTGATCTTTGGTTTGGCCCAAAAATGTTTGATTGAGAAGGGGCGGAATTTTTTCGAGAATATAATAAAGATAATACAAGGATAGATTTTTGGGATGCAACTATTGTGCCGGTAACTGAGGCCATTAAAGAGGGGAAAGTAGTGGGCAGTGTGCCGGTTGACTATGAATATAATGAAATTCAGCGATTAAATGAATCCGGCGAATTGAAAGATATATTTACTATTAAAAGATTAGAGCAATATTCACAAACTTTAAAAGAGATGGGAGATCCCTTATGGGAAAAATTTTTTCAAGAAGCTGAAGAAGCGTTGAACGAAATGCAAAAAGAAAATAAAAAAGAATCTGCTGATAATGTTGAATTGTCAAATGAACAAAAAAAGAGCGTTCTAAAAACTTTTTTTAAGATAAGATAGGTTTTTCTTTTAAAGAAATTAGAGAATTATTCATTTTCGTTTTAAGAATAAAAAAGAAATTAAATAAGATATGCAAATAAAAACTTTTTTAAAACAAAATAAACACTTAGCGATACTTTTTGCAGTCACAATTTTTTTTATTTTTCTACCCACGCTTAATTTATTTTTAGATAAAGATTTTAAGTGGCGAGGCGTCGAAACCGTGGCCGTCTCTTCTCAGGGCGTGTGGTCATATTACGATGCTCGAATTAGAGAAATAGTGAACGGCCATCCCTTTATAGGTAATCCCTATTTTTTGGAGCACAATAACGAAATTGCTCCCGCTTTTTTTCTGGCCGACTGGTTGGCGGCCATACCCAGATTACTTGGGGCATCTTTGGGTTGGGGAGCGATTGCCAATCTGTTATTTTGGTCGCTGCTTTTTGTTTTTTTATCTTATGGCATTTTGAGGGAGCTGGGTGTCTCAAAAACCGTAAGCGTTGTCGGCGCGGAGCTGTCATATCTTCAGGTTTTTCATCTGATGGCCACACCGGTTTCTATGCAGACAATTTTTCCGTTTTATTTGCTTTTTCTTTTTGCATTTTTATTTTGGGTAAAGGACTGCGCCAGTAAAAAAAGAACGGCTTTGCTAATTTTGGCGTCCGCTTTGTCTTTTTATATATATACTTATTTGTGGCAGATAGCTCTTACAATGTTGGGGTTAGCCGGCCTGTATTGGCTTTTAATGAGAGAGAAAGAGAAAGTGCTTGGTTTGATCAAAGCATTAGTTTTTATAATTATTTTTTCTACACCCCTCTTCGTATTTACTTATCTGCAAATTACCCACCCGTATTATTGGGACACCATGCAAAGAATCGGGTTTGTGCCAACGCACATGCCTACTGCCGAGGTTTTTTATTCCGGGCGCTGGGTAATTTTAATAGTTTTATCATGGTTCCTTAGTTTTTGGTGGAGCAAGGAATTGAGAGCGAATCAGACATATAAAACGTCGTTTATTTTTGTGGCCATAAGCGGACTGTCGTTGGTTATAGTTTCCGCCAGCAATGTAATAACTGGCAAAGAGATGGAGCTGGCACAACACATTGTCCGGTTTATTTTGGCATGGGCGTCGTTTGCGCTGGTGGCATTTTTATTTTTTGTAAAAAATAATTGGGCGGATTTTAAATCTTTTAATTTATGTAAAAAAAGCATTCTTTTTGTTTTGTGCCTGACGTGTTTTTTTGGTTTAGCGGCGTATTACAGGGGTTATCTAGACAATTTATCGCTATCGCACAGACGGCAGATTATACAGAGTATTGAAGATGGCCGGCGTCCGAGCGCCGTCCTGTCTTGGCTGGAAAGCAGAGAAAAAAAACCCGTCGTCATATGGATTAACGGCGACCTCCCTATTGAAGGTTATATTACCGCCGCGACCAGGCATTATGTATTGTTTAGTAACGGCGGCATCTTGCAGTTGGTATCGTCCGAAGAGGTGGAAGAAAGGTACTTAGTGTCAAATTATTTTAATAAATTAAGTTTGGATGATATTAAAAATGATTTTAAATTATATGCCGGGTCAGGCAATGCCGTGCATCCATATAAAATTCATAACCGCAAAGTGGTGCTGTGCCGTTTTTTTCGACTAGACAAGTTTGGGTATAATTGCGGGGATAAAACGGATGCCCTGACGCTAAAAGGCGAGAAATATTTTACCGATTTGTATGATAAATATACAAAAGAAATTGTGCCCAACATCGGCTATTATCTTAAAAAATATCATGTAGCGTATTTTATCAAAGATCGCCGCGTTGATAAGAATATTGATGCGGAAAAAATTGGAATGGAGCGGGTATATTATGACGATAATTTTGAAGTTTACAAAATTAAATGATTTTGATATGGTTATTAATGTATACTAAACTTAAGCTAAAAATATGAAAACAATTATACTTTGCGGGGGGGTCGGTACCAGGATGAAAGAAGAGACCGAATTTAAGCCAAAACCGCTGGTTTTGGTGGGTGGTAAGCCCATTCTGTGGCACATAATGAAAATTTATGCGCATTATGGGTTTAATGATTTTATTCTTGCTCTCGGCTATAAAGGAGAGATGATAAAGCAGTATTTTTTGAATTGGAAAAGCATGTCTAGCGACTTTACATTAAACACGAAAAACCACGAAATAACATTTCATAACAACGCCTGTGATGATTTTAAAATTACTTTTGCCGAAACGGGCCTCAACAGTCTGACCGGCGAGCGCGTCAGAAGGGTAAAAAAATATATTGATGGAGATGATTTTATGGTTACATACGGTGATGGCGTGGGTGACATCAACATCAAAGAGCTGGTTGATTTTCACAAAAAGCAGAACACGCTCGGAACGATTACCGGGATTAAAATAACCTCTCGCTTCGGTTTGCTAAACATTAATCACGAAAATAAAAAGGTGGAAAACTTTTTTCAGCACGAGGTAACCGATTTTGATGAAAAGCGCGCCGAAGAAGCCGATTATATAAATGGCGGGTTTATGGTTTTCAAGAAAGAGGCGCTGGATTTAATTCCGGAGAACGGGATGATAGAGGTCTTGTTTCCTATTCTTTCAGAAAAAAAAGAGTTATCGGTATACATGCATCAGGGAAAATGGAAGTGCATGGATACCTATAAAGAAGTGGAAGAAATGAATAAACACTGGACGGACAACCCTTTTTGGAAACTTTGGAATTAAGCTTATGCAAAATTTTTATAAAAATAAAAAGATCCTGATTACCGGACACTCGGGATTTAAAGGGTCGTGGCTGACAAAAATTTTAAGTAATTGGGGAGCCAGCGTTGCTGGCATTTCGTTACCGCCTAATACCAATCCTAGTTTATTTGAAATATTAAAATTATCTGACCGGATAAATAGAAATTACTTTGTTGATATTCGCGATTTTAAGAAAATTAAAGAAATATTTGAAACAGAAAAACCGGAAATGGTTTTTCATTTGGCGGCTCAGCCAATCGTCAGGGATAGTTATGATGATCCTTTGACCACTTATTCTACTAACGTTTTTGGTACAGCTAATATTTTACAGGCCATTAAAGATATTGGAATCGTTAAATCAGCCGTTATTATTACCACCGATAAGGTTTATGAAAACAAGGAATGGCCTTATCCGTACAGAGAAATAGATGCCTTGGGCGGTCATGATCCATACAGCGCTAGCAAGGCGGCGGCGGATATTGTGGTTAATTCATATATTCAGTCATTTTTTAATCCCAAAGATTTTGGTTCAAAACACAATACTTTGGTAGCCATTGCCAGAGCCGGTAATGTGATCGGCGGCGGCGATTGGGCTAAGGATCGGCTGGTTCCCGATATGGTCAGAGCAATTTTTGAACGCAAAGAATCAGTGGTAATTAGAAGTCCAAAAGCGATCAGACCGTGGCAACATGTACTTGAGCCGTTGAACGGTTATTTAATGCTTGGCCAGCAACTTTATGATGGCAACAGAAATATGTCCGGCGCGTGGAATTTTGGACCGAATGAAGAAAGTTTTGTTTGTGTTGAAAAATTAGTAGCAGAAGGTATTTCAACATTAAATCAGGGCACTTTTAAAATTATTGAGGACACTTCTAAATATGAGGCTAATTTGCTTAAATTGGATATAAATAAGGCGGGAAATATTTTAGGTTGGCATCCAAAATGGCAATTTGACGATAGTTTAAAGGCCACTTTTGAATGGTATGGTCAGTTTTATAGTGGTGTCAAAAATATTAACGTTTTTACTGATAAACAGATCAAGTTATATTTTGGCGATTAAATTTTAAAAAGAGAAGATTGCTTTGACGCCTGGCGGTAGTTCTGGCGAAGATGACTATTTAAGATTTTCCTTTGGGATTGATGAAAAATAAATTAGAGATGGATCGCGGGCTCTTAAAAAATATTTCTAATTTTATGGAAAATAAAAAGAAGATATCATTAACCGGCGGCGGCGGTGTTAGATTATTTAATAGATAACCTCAGCGAGGAATATCTTTATAATTATGATCAATAATTTTACAAAAATTATTGATGAAGATCTGGCTTATATCGCCAGCGCTGATTTGCCATGGCGAGAACTTGAAGGAAAAAATATCCTTATTACTGGCGCGAACGGAGCGTTGCCGGCCTATATGGTGGAAACAATTTTGTATTTAAATGACAAATTGTTTAAACAAAAATCTACAATTTTTGCTTTGGTTAGAAATCCGGAAAAGGCGCAAAAAAGATTTGAACGCTATCAAAATAACAAACATTTAAAATTTATCTTTCAGGATGTATGTAATAAAATTATTTTAAATGAAAGTTTGGATTATATAATTCATGCTGCTAGTCAAGCTAGCCCAAAATATTATGGGCAGGATCCGGTGGGAACTTTATTACCGAATGTTTTGGGTACATATAATTTGTTGGAATTAGCTCGTCAGAAAGCGGTTAAAAACTTTTTGTTTTTTAGTGCCGGTGCGGTTTATGGCGCGGTTGGCGGGAATGGTATCTTAACCAAAGAAGAAAATTTTGGTCCTTTAAACCCGTTAACCACAGAAGCTTGTTATTCAGAAAGTAAAAGGATGGGGGAGACTATGTGTCTGGCTTGGTTTAATCAATATAAAGTGCCAATTAAAATTGTTAGACCCTTTCACACTTATGGTCCGGGAATAGAATTAGATGACGGTCGAGTTTTTGCTGATTTTGTTCGTAATATTATCCACCATGAAAATATTACAATGAATAGTGACGGAAGTGCAAAAAGAACATTTTGTTATTTGGCGGATGCGGTAATTGGATTTTTTACGGTTTTATTCAAGGGCAATATTGGCGAAGCATATAATGTTGCTGGTGACAAAGAGATAAGCATTTTAGAATTGGCGCAAGTATTAGTAGATCTTTTTCCGGAAAAAAATTTAGAAATTATTTATAAGGAAAATAAAAATAAAGGGTATGTAAAGACTAGTGCTATTCCATATTCCCCAGACATAAATAAAATTGAGAAATTAGGATGGAAAGCTAAATATTCAATTCGCGATGGTTTTAAGAGAATGATTAAATGTTTTGATTAGAATATGTCAGTTGATAATATTGACATGGGTTGATCAGTACCACTATAATATGGCGAATAACGATTTAATATAATAAAGAGGAGTCATTAGAAAAAAATTAAAACTAGGAGAAATTAAACAAATTACTATGAAAGCAAAATTAGAATCTCCAGTATATCGTGGTGAGCGAGTGGAGCTGTATAAGCGCATTCCGCTTGTAACGCCGCTGGTTGTTTATACTGAACTATCTGGCTACTGTAATCTAAAATGCGAGTTTTGTCCCCAGAAGACTGACAGTAAATTTTTAAAAAAAGATATTATGTCTGTTAACTTGTTCAAAAAGTTAATAGATGATTTAGCTGTATTTCCTGAAAAAATTAAACTATTGCGCCTTTGTGGCACTGGAGAGCCTTTAGTTAATAAAGACATTGTAAAAATGATGCAATATGCAAAGGAAAGAGGGGTTGTTGAAAGAATAGAGTTGATTACCAATGGCACTTTGCTTAATGCTGATTTAATTAAAAATCTGCCGCGTTTTGCTGATAGAATAATGGTTTCTGTCGAAGGGTTGTCTTCAGAGGATTATAAAAATATATGCAGTGCAAACATAAATTTTCAAAATTTATTGGATAATCTCGGCACCTTATATGCCAACAAAAAAAAGTGTGTGATTTATATTAAAATTCACAATCAGGCCATTCCCTCCGAACGCAAAAAAACAAAGTTTTTAAATATGTTTAGTGATCGTTGTGATGAAATTTTTATTGAAAAATTAGTTCCCATATGGCCTCAAGCTAATTCTGCTTATTCTACAAAGGAAATTAGATGGGGAGGAGGTAAAATTACTAAATGTCAAATTTGCGTTCAGTTTTTTAAAGGTGTTCAGGTACAGGCAGATGGTGAAGTTGTACCTTGCTGTGTTGATTGGAAGAGGGTAAATGTATTGGGGGATATTAACAAAAATTCATTTGCTGAAATTTGGAATGGTGAAAAGATGAAAAAATTAAGGATGGAGCATTTGAAGGGTAATAAAGGTATAACTGAGCCGTGCAAAGATTGCACAATGAATGATTGTTGTGACCCTGATAATATTGATCAGCACGCAAAAGAATGTATGCTACGTTTACAAAATAATTAAAATTTATAAAATTATTAAATATTATGTCAATATTATGTCAATCCAACAAAAACAATTAAAACCGCAGGAGATGAATGACAGGAACAAGCTGAAAGAAGAGAAGCCGCATGTTTATGAAAAAATCATGAAATTTGATGAGAAGATAAGAAAAGGAGAAAGCATTGCTATAATTCAATTTCAATATAACTACATCTGTAATTTTCGCTGCCAACATTGTTCGGTAAAAAGATTTCAAGGCAAAAACGACGCTCGGCAGTTTACTATCGCCGACGTAAAAAATCTTTTTAAACAGGCCGATGAATTGGGATTGGCGCGCGTTACTATTACCGGTGGAGAGCCGTTGGTGTTTAAAGATCTTGACGAATTAGTGGCGGCGATTGATCCGCAGAAATTTTATATCAATTGTGATTCCAACGGCTGGTTGTTAAATGAAGAACGGGCTGAGCATTTAAAAAGCATAGGCGTGGACAGGGTTCAAGTAAGCTTAGATAGTTTTGACGTCAAAGAACATGATAAATTCAGAAGGTCTCCCGGTGCGCACGAAAGGGTGATGAAGGCAGTTGATGTCGCCAGAAACGCCGGATTGGGTATTTTTATGCAGACTGTAGTTTGGAAACAGAGATTACATTCAGATGAGTTTATTAAATTTCTTGAATATTTTACTAATAAAGATGTTGGTGTGTTTGTAAGTTATGCCAAGCCGGTGGGAGCGTGGGAGGGGAAATTTGACGGTTTGGTTGACAAGAAAGATATGGCCTATATGAGAGAGCTGGAAAAAAAATATAAAGTTTTTACCCACTTAACCCCCGGTTACGGTCTTAATATGGGCTGTATTGCGGTTAAGGGCATGTTTTCGGTAACTCAATACGGCGATGTCTTGCCTTGTCCTTATATCCATATCTCAATCGGCAATGTTTTTAAAGAGCCGTTGAAGGATATAATCAAGAGAGGGTTTGGTATTAAATATTTTGGCGAGTATGTTGATACTTGTACGATTGCGGAAGACAGAGAATTTATAAAAAAATATATAGCCGGCAGAACATATGGTAAGCCTTTGCCGGTGCCATGCTCCGAAGTATTTACTGATGAGGATAAAACACAAAAACCGTTTAATGAGGACGGCAGATTATTTGTCAAGGATTAGGTAAAATTATGGAGAAAATTTTATTTATTGTTCCACCGCACATAAAATTTGAGAGTTTTGTCAACCCCGCCTTTAATGAAAGGGCAGTACAAAAAGGTGGCGAAGTTTATGGGAATACGTTTACAGATATGCCGATAGGTGTGTTGTCCCTGAGTGCGTATGTAAAAAAGCACGCTGCCGCAGAAACAAAACTGATAGATTTCAATGTTATCCTGAATAAGATGGAGGATTTTAATTATAATTCTTTTTCAGAGTTATTCCGTGAATTTCTTTCGACGAAAGAATGGACTTCTTACGCGCCGAGCATAATAGGTATTTCAGTGTTGTTCACACCATCGTATCAGAGTACGTTGGATATCGCACGGTGCTGTCGTGATATATTTCCGAACGCTATTATAATCGCAGGAGGTGGCGTAGCAACAAATATGTATTCAGAAACATTTAGAGATAGCATCTGTTTTGATGCGCTCTGTTATGGAGAGGGAGAAAAACCTTTGTTAGCTCTTGTGAACGCGGCCAATAAGTTGCAATATATCGAAGAAAACTCCTCGTGGATTACCCGTAAAAAAGTTGAGAACGGTCAGTTATTTCAACATAATTTTATTGAAGATCTTGATGAGATACCTTTTTACGATTACGATATTCTAAACACGGATGAATATTGTTTAAACCCCACTTTTACGGCTTATAACGCTGGCGTTAATAAAAAAAATCAAAATTTTCACGTCATGACATCAAGAGGGTGTCCTCATAAGTGCTGTTTTTGTTCATCGCACACCATCCACGGAAGGAGGATGCGCTATCACAGCCTTAGTCGGGTGAGAGAAGATTTTAAAAGGCTTAAGGAGCAATATGGGGCAAGAACATTTGTTTTTCAAGATGATCATCTAATGGCAGACAAACGAAGGGCTCTCGAAATCATAAATTTAGTCAAAGAACTGCAAGTAGCTGTTGTTTTCCAAAATTCATTGGCTTTGTATGCGCTTGATAAAAAAATACTCGAGGCGTTAAAGGACGCAGGAATAAACCAGCTTGTTTTATCTGTCGAGTCCGGAAGTGACAGGGTTTTAAAAGAAGTGATGCATAAGCCGCTTAATCTTTCTATAGTAAAACAAGTAGTCAGCGACTGTCGTGAACTGGGGATATACACCAATGCAAACATATTGATAGGACTCCCCGGCGAAACGAAACAAGATATTGAAGACGCAAGAGCGTTTCTTAAAACCATAAATGCCGATTGGTTCTTAATATACTGTGCTAATCCTCTTATCGGGAGCGAGATGTATGATATATGTAAAAAGAATAATTATCTCAAAAAAGATTATATTGGTTTTGATTACAAAAAGGCGGTTGTAGAAACAGAAGATTTTACGGCCGAATATATTCAAGAAATGGCATATTTTTTAAATTTGGAGCTTAATTTTGTAGAAAATAGCGATTATAAACTGGGGAATTATAAAACAGCCCTGAATGGTTTTGAAAATACTATAAAAGTAAGGGAAGATCATGCCTTTGCCTATTATTTCGCGGCGAAGTGCCTTAAAAGGATGAATTTGAATGAGCGGTATCTGGATTATAAAGAGAAATATGAAAAGATTATAAAAGAATCGGAATTCTGGAAAAAATACGTCAATCAATTTAACCTATCTGCTCTAAAATAATATTGTTTTAAATTCGTGAAGCAGTCTCATTTTAATGTTAATCTCGATGGGATGCTAAAGAGATAAAAAGCCTAGTTTTTAATTTAGTCAAATGAAAGCAAAAGATATTAGCGGACAATCACCCGGGGGAAAAAGAACCAGATTGGCCGAAGTTTTGCCGCTGGACACTCCTTTTGTGGTTCAGATATTCCCAATATATGCCTGTGTTTTTAAGTGTTGTTATTGTATTTTTTCGATTGATCCGGCTAAGCGCGGATTTATTTCTGATAAGGTTGTAATGGATTTAGATTTATATAAAAAGTGTATAGATGATATGGTTGAATTTTCCAACAAAATTAAAGTGTTGCGGTTTGTGGGGATAGGCGAACCGTTGTTGCATAAAAACATAGTTGAGATGATCGCTTATGCCGCTTCAAAACAGGTGGCTAATACAATAGAGATATTGACCAATGCGGCGCTTTTAACCTCCAAAATGTCAGACGCGTTAATATCGTCCGGCTTGAACAGATTAGTGGTATCTTTACAGGGAACTACAGAAGAAAAATATAAAAAAACATGTGGTGTAGACATAAATTTTGAGGAGTTTGTTGATAATTTAAAATATTTTTTTGACCATAAAAATAACACGAATGTTTATTTTAAAATTGTAGACACTGCGTTGGATGGTGAAGATGATGAAAAGAAATTTTACGAAATTTTTGGCGATATTTGCGATACTATCGCCATTGAGCATACTGTTCCTATTCATGCGGGCGTAGATTATAGCAATATATTGAAAGATTCAAAGAAGCCGGTAACTCAATTTGGTTTGCCGGTTGTAGAACTTAAGGTTTGCCCCCAGCCCTTTTTTACTATGCAAATTAATCCGGATGGCAAGGTGGTTCCTTGTTTCTCTTTTGAATACCCTGGTATTATGGGTGATTGCAACAACCAATCGGTTGGTGAGATATGGAATGGCGGTGAATTTCAAACTTTTAGACGTAAAATGCTCGATGGTATTAAGAGCACTTGCGAAACCTGTGTTAATTGTAATATTATGAAGTACCGTTTGTTTCCGGAAGATGTTTTAAATAATGATGCCGAAAGGCTTAAAAAATATTATGAATAACATAGCAGTACAAAATCTTCTTGACATAATTAATAATCGTCCAGTTGTTATTTGGGGTGCCCGAATGACCGGGATTGGCTTCCATCATTTTGCCAAAAGATACAATCTTAATGCAGTCGGTTTTGTAGATTCTGACCCGTCGCTTACCGGGGGGAAAATCTATGATTTAAAAGTAGATTTACCGAGTCAACTATCTTTTTTGAAAAGTCAATATAGAAATTTATTAGTTATTATTGCTGTTTCAACAAAAGAAGATGAAATTAATAATTTGTTAAATAAAAATGGTTTCTCATCGAAAGATTATATAAATTACAAAGATTATTGTGAAGGTTTTTTCACCATAGATATTTCCGGCATCTGTAATTTAAAATGTCCTTCCTGTGCTAACAGTCTCTTGCCGGCCGAGTGCCATAAGGGGTTCATGTCGTTAGAAGATTTTAAGAATATAACCAGAAAAATTTTAGATGAAGTGGGATTGATCAGTCATTTCTGTTTATATAATTGGGGAGAGCCTTTATTGCATCCGCAAATTGATTTATTTATTGATTATGCTCATCAAATGGGAATTGCCGTTGCCGTCTCCACAAATTTTTCGGTTGATTCAACTGAACAGCTCCATAAGTTAGTGAAATCCTCGCCAGACATTTTTAAAATATCGGTTTCGGGTTATTACCCTGATGTTTATGAAGTCACTCACACCGGCGGCAACATTGATCTTGTAAAGTCTAATATGTATAGGCTCAAATACTATCGGGAAAGATATCACTCTTCTTTTCCAGTGGAAGTTAATTATCACTTGTATAACAACAATATCGGCATTGATCTAACCAAGATGAAAGAGCTTTGCAAGGAGCTCGATTTCCTATTTTCCACCTGCTATGCCAATGTTGCTCCAATTGAAAGGATTATTAAATATTGTCAGGGAAATATTGACGAAAAAACTAAAGAGCTATCAAAATTATTATTAGTGGACATTAAAAATGGTTTGGAAGTAACTAAACCATTTCATCACTTGCCTTGTCGTTTTCTTGACAACCAAATAAATATTAATTGGGATAGAAGTGTTTCATTGTGTTGTGCTAGCTATGACAGCGCAGACGTAATTATCTCTGTTGATTTTTTAAAAACATCACTAAAAGAGATAAAGATGTTAAAACGGAATAGATCTTTGTGTAAAATATGTATGGCTTATGGTATCCCTCAATATATTCTTGGCGTCAATAGACCAGCATGGGATAAAGTGGCTAATCAAAAAAATAAATAATATGAAGAAGATATTAATTACTGGGTCGTCAGGGTTTATTGGGTCGCATTTGAGTGAGGGTTATAAGGAAAAATATCAAATTTATAGTCATGATATTAAGACTCTTAATTTATTAGATTCAAGAGCTGTTTTTGAATATCTAGAAAAGATGAACTTTGATGTTGTTATTCACACCGCCACATGGAGTGATCGCAATTTAGCCAACAAACCAATTGATGTATTGGCTAACAATTTGAACATGTTTTTCAATTTAGCGCGGAATCATGATTGTTTTGGAAAGTTGATTTACTATGGTTCTGGCGCGGAATACGATCGTTTTAATCTTGTTCCTAAAGCGACCGAAGATTTTTTTAATATTTATATCCCGGAAAGCGCCTATGGTTTATCAAAATTTATTATGGCTCAGCATACAGCCGTTTCTACAAATATTTTTGAGCTCATACCGTTTGCCGTGTTCGGGCCGGGAGAAGATTGGAGAACCAGATTTATATCTAATGCCTGTTGCCGAGATATATTTGATTTACCCATTACTATAATGAAAAATGTTGTTTATGATTATATCTATGTAGAAGATTTGGTGAAAATAACAGAGTGGTTTATCAACAATACTCCGCCCGAACATAGTTACAATGTTTGTTATGGCCAACCCTACGATTTGTATTCGTTGGCTCAAATGGTGCAGAAATATTCCGGCAAAGGCAATCAAATTATTATTCAAGATCAGGGGATGGGCCATGAATACAGTGGTGATAATTCGAAGTTGTTGAAACTAATCCCCGATATAAAATTTACCAAAATTGAAGATGCTATAGCCTCCGTTTATCAGTGGTATCTGGCGAATAAACAATATTTGAGTAAAGATGAGCTGTCTTTTAATTCCTTTAAGAATAGTATGGAAAATAAAGTAATTCACGAAGACAAGGCCTAAATTATGAGCCAAACTTTACCTTATTGGATTGCCACGTTCAATAAATTTATCCAATACCAACTTCATTTATTAATAAATTTTTTATGAAAAATAATCGCTTGCTCTCTGTGAAATTGCATGATTTGTATGAACAACATGCGTCGGGTAAATTAGAAAAGCACGAGTACATTGATATTATGCACGAAAAACACCAGGTTTTATTTGATTATTTTGATTATATAAAAGAAACTGATGTGGAGTCGATAGTAATTAGTAATGATTTAATTTATATTATAACCAAAGACAGCCATATTAAATTGTTATTAGACAGATTTGATAGACGATTTCTCCCCATTGAGATGTTAAATTTTCATTCTATTGATGCCCAAGAAAGGGGGTTGGTTTTTTGGTTGGCTTCTTTCTGCTCTACAATTTTTGATGTGGGGGAAATATCGGTTGGTATTCACTCAACTTTAATCAGCTGTCTCGCGTGAAGAAAATCTACGTTTTTGAACCCATCCCTTATACTTATAATTATCTTAAAAAACATCTTCAAATAAACAATACCAGACATGTTACTGCCTTTAATTTTGGTTTTTCAGATACTACAGAAGAAAAAACTTTTTATTGGTCAAAAAATGAAAACGGCAGTTCGTCTATGGCCAATGTACAAAATCGCCGGGTAATCAATAAGATTAGATGTAAAGTCACTACTATAGATAAATTCATGAAAAACAGGCATCATGGTATTGATTTCATAAAATGCGATGTGGAGGGAGCGGAATTGTTTGTGTTTAGGGGGGCGGTTAAAACCTTGGAACGTTTTAAGCCCATTATCTTTACGGAAATGTTAAGAAAGTGGTCTAATAAATTTGGCTATCGTCCAGATGATATTATTAATTTGTTGGTCGGTTTGGGATATGATTGTTATGGTTATATTAATAATAGAATAAAAAGAATAAGTAGTATCACGCCGGAATTAAAAACCACTAACTTTTTCTTTTTTCATAGAATAAAACATAAAAAAATAGTACGGAAAATAAAGTAATTCACGACCAAGAAGATGCCATTCTGGCGATGAAACACAAACCCAGGAACTATCTTTGCATAAAAATTTTTTGGAAATTTGTGATTTTTTTAGCGGCCGACCGCTGTTTGGCTCAGAAGCTCAACCCGCTGCGCAAATTGCTAAACCGTTGGAACATAAAATATACGATGATTATCTCGATGTTTAATTTGCAAATTGTGATTTAGCAGGATGTGAAAATATGAAGAAAAGAAAAATCGCCATACTTGGTTCCACGTCTCATATTGCAAAGGGATTAATTTATAACTTTCTTAAAAATGACGAGTTCGATTTATATTTGTACGTCCGGTCAGCGAACAAGGCGAGTAATTTTTTAACTTCTATCGGGAAATTCCCCGACAAGGACTGTTTAGTTAGCGAAGGTTTTACAGATTTTTTAAAGTATAATTATGATGTTATAATAAATTGTGTGGGAATCGGTACGCTTAATAAGCATAAGGGTAATTACAGCGCTTATTTTACAGTTACCGAAGAATATGATAATTTGGTTATCGCGTACTTGCGCGATAAATGTTCCGACGCCCTTTACATAAGTTTTAGCAGTGGCGCTGTTTATGGCAGGGGATTTTTTGAGCCAGCGGGGGAAAATACGGCAAACTGTTTCAGTGTCAACCACATAAGTAAGGAAGATTATTATGCGATAGCCAGACTTAATGCCGAAGCTAAGCACAGGGCGTTTGATGATTTAAATATTGTCGATCTTAGGCTCTTTTCTTATTTTAGTAGGTTCATTGATTTGGCAGACGGGTATTTTATTACCGAAGCGCTGAATTGTATTTTAAACAAGAATATATTTATCACCGATGATGTAAATTTTGTTCGGGATTATGTTGGTCCGGAAGACCTTTTTTTGATGATAGAAAAATGTTTGGGTGCCGGAAAGATCAACGCAGCTTTTGATGTTATGAGCGTTAAGCCGGTAGAAAAAAAAGAGATCCTTGATTATTTTTCTTCCGAATACGGATTGAAGTATAAAACAGGATCGGTTTTAAATTATGTTAGTCCGACAGGATTTAAAAATGTTTATTATTCAAAGTATTTTAATGCGGCTAGAGTTGGTTATAAGCCGGGGTTTAGCTCCCTGGAAACAATTAAAAAAGAATCTAATTATATTTTAAGCAAATAATATTCACCCCGTTAGATATTTTACTTATTTTTTATAATTTTATAATAAATTATCTATTATTTAAAATATTTTTCGGGCATTAAATTTATGTCAAAATCTAACGGGGTAAAAACTGACCAAATTTTTAATCAACGCCAAGAAAAAGACAATAAGCCGTTGTTCATTTTTGAAATGGCCAACAATCACATGGGCGATGTGGAGCATGGCCTTCGGATTATCAGGGAGGTGCACGCGATAAGCAAAGATTTCGGTTTTAATTTTGCTTTCAAGTTTCAATACCGTGATTTGGACACCTTTATCCATTCTGATTATAAAAACAGAATGGACCTGAAATATATTAAGCGATTTTCTGAAACGCGATTAAACGAGGAAGAATTTTTAAAATTAAAAAACGAAGTTGAAAAGTTGGGTTTTATTTCCATTTGTACCCCGTTTGACGAGAAATCGGTTGAAAAAGTTGTGGCACACGGTTACGACATTATTAAAATTGCCAGTGCTTCATTTGGCGATTGGCCGCTGCTGGAAAAG
>Ga0315291_10000375_pt1 | contig 58512 bp, 41 predicted proteins | sample YL17G12_20_MG_FD_203070 | JGI IMG/M metagenome (GOLD analysis project Ga0315291, IMG submission 203070) | Sediment microbial communities from Yellowstone Lake, YNP, Wyoming, USA - YL17G12_20 | ecosystem: Environmental > Aquatic > Freshwater > Lake > Sediment | place: USA: Wyoming | collected... | reverse complement strand
CCTTTGCATTGGCATCCTTCTTGTCCAGCAAGAACCTCCCGCAATCTTCGCAGTAGATCGAGTGCTCTGCATGGGGCCAGAACTCGCAAATGGGGCATATCGGATCGTCCCTGCTCGCAGTGATTGTTACGCGGGGCATCGTTCAGTACCCCTTCTCCCGTGCGGCCGCCAGCAGCTTTTCGTACTCCTCGACCGGGAACGCCAGCCCTTCCCTGGGCATGTCGCGCAAAAACTTTATCTCCTTTATGTCCGTGTCGGCCGGCATGCCGTGGCGCCGGCCCAGCTTGCCGATGAAGAAGTCGCCGCCTCCGGATGGCACGCGGTCGACCAGTGTGACCTCGTAGCCAGTCTCTTCACGAAACTCGCGGATTGCGGCCTGCTCGGGCGTCTCTCCCTCGTGGACGCCCCCGCCGGGAAGCTCCCAGCCGCGGCTTCGATTGTAGACCAGGATGAACTTGCGGGGCTTGGGCGCCTTGGGCTGCCTCGGTCTCCGGCGGCGAAGGAGTGGCAGCCGGCGCTTCCTTCCCTCGGGCCGGGGCTTCCTCCGCAGGAGCGGCCGGCGCTCGCGGAATGCGAGGACGACCACAAAACGCGGCGGCGCGCAGGTGGCCGGCGGATTCCCCGGGGCGGCCAAAGGCGCCTGGGCGGGCTGGGTCTCCATCAGGGCGGAGAACGTCGTCGCCGTATTCAAGGTTTTCACCATTGCGTCCTGGGCTTTCAGCGGGGACGGAAGGTAGAATCTGTAACTGCTGGCAGCACGGAGGGCTCCGGTGGCGGCGGCGCGCCCGGGGCGCCGTAGGGCGAGGGCGACGGGGATTTGTGGTGGTCAGGGGCGGATCTGTGGGGCTTCTCGTCATGGGGTGCGCCCTCCTTGTTGTCCTTGCCCGTTGAAGGAGCGGGGGCCGGATGTGAAGAGGGGGCGGGCTGGCCCTTCCCTCCTCCCACCCTTCCACCCTTTTTACCCTCCTCCACCCCTTTCTTTTCTCCGCCCTTCTTCTTCCGGAACAATTTACCCTTCTTCTTCTTGACGTCCCAGATCTCCTTGCGCTGGGGATGCGTGATGTTCTGGAGCTTCTCGAGCGGCAGCTCGCCTTCGCCACATTTCTCGATATAGATCTCGCCGTAGGGGAAGTTCTCCTGCCACACCCGGACCTGCTTGACGAAGGCCAGAAACAGTATCGAAACGAAGGCGGTGAGCCGGTCCTCGTCGCAGCCGTCGGCGCAGAGCTTGCCCAGCGGTATCCTGCCCGAGAGGGGCTGTATCTTGCCCCAGACGTGGTTGATGTCCTCCTGCAGGTCCTCGCGGTGCATCATCTTGTCCACGCGCATTGCCTTCTGGCTCTCCCAGAGCAGGCGCTGCTTGCGGCGCTCCTCCGAGAGCACTTTCTGCAGTTCTGCCTCCTTCCGTGCCTCCTCGAAGGCCCCGACCAGCTCGAAGAGCGTCACCGGGCGGGTGCCGTGGCGGTACACGCTCTCCTGCAATGGAGGCTCGGGCCGGTTGAGCACCGCGGTGGTGAAATCAACGGACGCATCAGTCTGCATCCAGTCGGCGGCGGCCCCCGGGTCCCAGCCGGCGTCGAGAGGCTGTTCCGAGGGCCTGGGCTGGCTGTTGGCCAGCACCTCGTCCGACTGGAGCTTCAGCACGGACCAGGCCATGAACATCAGCCGGCCGGCGGTGATGAAGTCGACCTCCTGCTCGGCCTTCATGCGGTCCATGTACAGATTGGAGAACTTGAGCAGGTCGACGTCCCAGGGGTTCAGGTGGTTCTGCATCACCAGCTCGAACGTCAGGGCGATGGACTTGTCGAACGGGTCCTTTATCGGTAGATGCTCGCCCTCCTTCAGGCCCCGGACCAGCTCCATGTACTCGGAGATCTTCTGGCCCGAGTCCTCCTCGCTTATGATGGACTTGTAGAACATGAGGTGGTTGATGACCTGCTCGCCGCTGTCGTAGTCCTCGTAGCGCTCCGGCCCGAAGTAGTCGGTCTGGTAGGGCGAATCGTCGCCCGACGCCGGCGCGTTCAGCTCGGTTGAGTGCTTGATCCGGTCCTGTGCCATTGCCTCACCTTTTTTGTCACTTCGGCCCCGCCGGGGCCGCCGCTATCTTCCCGTCGTCGGCGACGTCCGAAAGGCGGACGTTGCCTATAATGTCGCTGATTCCGTTGCCCTGCATGGTCACGCCGTAGCGGTGGTCCGCCTTGGACAGCGTCACCTTGCGCAATGTTATCTGGACGACCTGCGCCAGCGACGTGTTCTTCTTGATGAGGTTGGCCACGTTCTCGGCGTTGATGGCGTCGAGGAACATGTCCACCTCGTCGAGCAGGTAGAACGGCGAGGGCTGGTACTGCTGGATGGCGAATATGAGCGAAAGCGCCGTGAGGCTCTTTTCGCCGCCCGAGAGGCTCTCGAGCCGCTGCGCCTTCTTGTCCTTGGGCTGCGCCTTTATTATCAGGCCGCCCTCGAACGGGTTCTCGGCGTTCTCGAGTTCCAGCGTCGCGGTCCCTCCGCCCGAAAGCTCGTTGTATATCCCGCAAAAGGCGCGGTTGATTCCCTCGAAGACCTTGGTCAGGCCGAACTTCTTCTTGCCGTTGAGCTCGTTGACAAGGGCCATGAGGTTCTCGCGCTGCGTCCGGAGCTGCTCCACCTCGCCCGCCAGGTCGCCCGAGCGCTTCGCCTGCTTGTCGTACTCGTCGATGGAGAGCATGTTCACGGGCTCCAGGGCCTGCATCTGGAGCTCGCACTCCTTGACGGTGCCCTCGAGCTCCGCAAGCGGCGGGAGCCTGCCCTTGAACGCCAGCTCCTGAGTCCCTATCTCGGCCGCTATCTCGGACAGGCGGTCCTCGAGCAATCGGATCTTGGAACGGGTCGATATCATCATGTCGCCTATGGTCTCGAGCTTCCCGCTGGATTTGTCCGCCGCCGTCTCCAAATCGGTCTTGAGCTTGTAGGCAGCGTCCCGCCGGGCCTGCCACTGCTTGACCTCCTTGGACGACCGTTCCTCGGCCTCCATGAGGACGTTGAGCTCGTCGGACGATTTCTGGGCCAGGTCCTTCGACTTCAGTATCGCCGTCTCGCAGTCCTTTATCTCTTTCACCGAACCGGAGCCCGCCTTCCGGAGCTCGTCGCGCTTTTCCTCCAGGAGCTTGACCTTGGTCGCCTGCGTCTCGAGGGCCGAGGCCCGGTCGCGCATGTCGTTGCCCACCTTGAGCAGCGCGTCCTGCAGCTTCTTTATCTTCGTCGCCAGCTGCTGGGGCGTGGCCTGCGTGAGGTTCTTCGAAAGCTCGTCGCGCTCCTTGCGGAGCTCCACGAGCTGGGCATCCATCTCGGATGCGCGCTGGGCCGCCTTCTCCACCGCCTTCTGTGCCTCGTCCCGTTCCTTCTGCTTGGCCTCGCGCTCCTTCTTGAGCGTGTCGCGGGTCGTGGAGTACTCCTTCTTCTTGAAGTCCAGCGTGGCGGTCTTGAACTCGAAGTCGTTCTCGCGGCTCTTCGTCTCGGTGACCGTGTGCTCCATCTGGCCGATCTCCTCGCGGATGGTCTGGAGCCTCTGGGATGTCCTGTCGGCGGCCTCGACCGCTTCCTTCAGGGACTGGCCGACCTTCTTCAGTTCGCTCTCGGACGGGGCGCCGAAGCGCAGGAGCGCCTGCTCGGGCGTGCCGCCTATCATGGCGCCCGAGGGCTCCGCCAGCTCGGCGTCGAGCGTGACCAGCCGCACGCCGCCCATGAGCTTGCGCAGGGCCGTAAGGTCCTTCACGACTATCGTGTCGCCGAAGACGAACCAGAAGGCGGCCCGGTAGGTCTCCTTGAACTTGACCAGGTCCATGGCGTAGCCCAGCGAGGCCGGGTCCTTGACGGCCATGAGCGCCTTGCCGCTGGGCCGGCCCAAAATCATCTTGTTGAGCGGCAGGAAGATGGCCCTTCCGATCTTCTTCTGCTTGATGTAGTTGATGGCCCGCGCCGCCGCCTCGTCGTCGTCCACGACGATGGACTGCATCCGGCCTCCGGCCGCAACGGTCAGCGCCGATTCGTACTCGCTCTTGACCGTGGCCAGTTCCGCTATCGTCCCGACGACGCCCCGAAGCTCGCCCTTGTCGCGGGCGTCCAGGACCGATTCCACGGCCGCGGTGTAGCCCTTCTGGACGCTGGCGGCGGCGGCCGCCTCGGCCCGGAGCTGCTCCCAGCGGCGCCTGAGCTCGCGGGCCTTTTCCTCTAGATCCCGGCCCAGCTTGACGAGCTTCTCCTCCTCTGCCTTTTTCGTCGAGTAGTCGGTCTGCAGGTCCTTGCGCGACGTCACGGTGGTCTTGGCCTCGCCGCGGAGGTTTTTCAGGTCGAACTCGATGTCGCTCATCTGGAAATCGTATTTTTTGATGTTCTCCTCTATCTGGGCGATGTCCTGGCCGGCACGGCTCACCCGGTCCTCGAGCCTCTCCTTCTCGAGGATGAGCTTGTGCTGCTCCTCCTCCTTGCCCTCGATGTCCTTTTTCATGGATACGAGGTCGCGCTGGATCCTGAACGCCTTCGTGTCGGACTTTGCGACGCTGTCGTTGGCCGACTTGAGCTCGTCTGAGGTCGCTTTTTCCTGGTCGCGAAGGTCCGCCAGTTCCCCGGCGAGCCGGTCCTGCTCCGCCTTCAGGCCGTCGATGTCCTTTTCGAGGGTCCTGAGGTCCGAGCCCGTCTTCCCGCCCGCGTCCTTCAGCTGCTTTATCCTCTCGCGGTTGTTGTCGACGGCGTCCTTGGCCCGCATCATCTCCAGCCTGAGGGTGTCTATCTTCTGCCTGAGCTCCTGGGCGTCGGCGCCGCCCGCCTCCGCCAGCTTGTTCTCGAGGGCTTCCACGTCGCTCTTGGCCTTGGCCAGCTTCTTCTGGAGCTCCTCCATCGCCGCCCCGGCCTCCGCTTGTTCCGTTTGCAGGTCCGTCGTCTGTTTGTTCAGATCGGATATCTCCTGCTCGATGTCCTGCTTGCGGCGGAAGGCGGCCTGGAGCTTGCACCCGTCGCGCTTGTCGCGCAGGTCCTTGTACTTGGTGGCCGAGTCGCGCTCCTTCTGGAGCTGGCTCACCTGGCGCTTTATCTCGTCCAGGAGCGTCTCTATCGTGCCGATGTTCTCCTCGGTGGCGGTGCGCTTGGTGTCGGCGCGCTCGATGTCCTCGTCGTACTTGGTGATGCCGGCGATGTCGTCGAGGAGCCGCCGCCGCTCCAGGTTGGTCATCAGCACGATGCGGTTGATGTCGCCCTGCTGCACCAGGTTGTAGCCCTCGGCGCTGATGCGTGCATGCGAAAGCAGATTGTCGAACTCGCCCAGCGAGGAGGCGCGCTCGTTGACGTAGAAGTAGCTGTAATAGCCCGGGCCGGCCGAACGGGGGACCGGCGCCGGAGCGGGAGCGCCCTCGGCCGGGGCTCCGCCCGCCGTTTCACCCGTACCTTCTGTCGGAGCCGAACCACCCTTGGCCCCTTCCAGAGTCTGCTGGGGGCCGGCGGGCGCCGTCATCGTCGATGGCGCCATTGCTGTCAGGGGCAGCTCCTTGCGCTGGCGGGCGTTTCCCGAGGCCAGGCGGACCACGCGGCTTATCCGGACCTCGTCCTCGTCCACGGGAATCACCCGGTCGGTGTTGTCGAAGGTCAGGACCACGCGGCAGTAGCCGGCCGCCTTTTTGTCCTTGCCGCCGTCGAAGATGAGGTCGGTGAGCTTGCCGACGCGGATAGCCTTCGAAGATTTGGGCCCCAGAACGAAAAGGATGGCGTCGGCTATGTTGGACTTGCCGCTGCCGTTCGGGCCGGTGATGGTCGTGTAGCCCGGCAGGAACGGGATGTGGAGCTTCCTGCCGAACGACTTGAAGTTCTCGACGTATATATCCTTAAGGTGCATAGGCCGTTCGCTTTCCCATGCCCCTTTCCCCGCGGCGAGCCGCCGCAGTGCTTGTATTGTTAAGGAAAGCATTAAAGGTTTCGGGTAAAGAAAAAACACGAAACGGGCGAGCCGGAAAGCCGGTGAGCCGGTGAGCCGGGGGGGCGAGCCGGTGAGCCGGAACCGTAGGCGAGCTTCGCTCGCCTCGGCCGAGAGGACCGGAGGTCCTCAACGGAGCCGGAAAGCCGGAAGACCGGCCTTCAGCCCGTCCTCCTCCTCGTTAGCGACTCTGGTCGCTACCGAGCCAGTCCGTCGTTTTACCGGCTCCCCGGCTAACCGGCTAACCGGCTTACCTCCCCGGCTATCCGGCTCCCCGGCTAACCGGCTCGCCCGTCCGCCGCCCCTATTTCACCGCTCTGCCCAGCACCGCCCGGCACTGCGGGCAAAAAGCGGCCCGCTTGATGTCGCTGTCGGCGATGCTCCGCGAGAGGAACATCACGCAGTCTTTGTCGCGGCAGTGCTCCAGGCCCAGCGTATGGCCTATCTCGTGGAGGCCCTCCTTGACGGCCCGGGTGACGAGCTTTTGCCGGTCCCCTGATTGGAGCCGGGCCAGGGAAACGAGCGCCAGCTTGCCCCCGAGCTCGGCGATCCCGCCCGTGAACGAAAGGTCGGGCTCGTAGATGTCCGCATCCGTCAGCACGAGCAGCCGGGCCGAAAGGTCCCCGAGTTCGTTCAGCCGCTTTTTGGAATAGTGGAAAATGGGCGTGGCCTGCCACTGGCGCCGGCCCGGATGGTATGATTCGGGCGGAAGCGGCTCAGGCGGGAGCAGCCAAACATCCAGCCCGCTGGCCCGCATCCCGGCCGCTATCTGCTCCAGCTCCGCCCCGGAGAACGCATACGTTAGGCGTGCTCCGCCCGTCGTCCCTTGCCCCGTTCCGCTCGTCCCTTGCCCCTTACCCCTTGCCCCTTGCCCCTGTATCAACCGCGCTGCGTCCGGCGTAAGCAGCGGCAGCACCAGAACTCTGGCAGGCATGGCCATGAATATATTCCAGTCACATTTAATAACTCGCAGGCCGGTACGACGTCACGACATGGCCTCGTACTTGATGCCGCGGCCCTTCCCGTACAACGCCGCCAGGTTCCGTTTCGCCTTCCGGCTGCACCTTGCGGCCATCACCGTCCTGGCGCTGATAGCGTTCCTCATCCTGCAATTCTCGTCGCGGCTTCTGATGGTGGCGTACATACTGATATTCGCCATGGTCATTGTCGTCGCCCTGACGCTCCTGAACGCAATGTGGCCGGTCCGGACCACCCACTCGGTCGACGGCGAGTCCGTCGTTCTGCGCCAGGGCCTGAGCTTCAAGCTCTCCATCCCGCTGTCAAAGGTCTCGAAGGCCAAGCGCACCGATGTCGGGACCGGCCGGAGCGGCATCCACCTGGACCGCGGGAACGGGGTGCTGGAGGTCATAGCCGCCGGCCCCGAAGCGGTCCGGCTCAGGCTCAACGACCCGGTGGTCCACAAGGGCGTGCTCGTCCGGGAGGTCCTCGTCGACGTCCTCGAGCCCCGGGAGTTCATCGAGTGCATCCGCGAGCGCAAGAAGGGCGCGATCCTCATGGAGAGGCTCCCCGGCGGAAAGGGCACAAAGGTGCCGGCTGGGGACAGGGAAGCGCCCGGGCCGGAAGACGAGGCGGACGAGGGGGCGGGCGAAGGGCCCGAACCTGACGTCGCGGAGGACGAGGCCCCGGAAGAGCCCGAAGCGAAGCGCCCGGAGCCATTGCCGAGCCCGCCGCCGGTCAGGGTCCCGAAGGCCGCCGCCAGGCCGGCCCCTCCGCCGCCCAGGCCCGACGAGCCGAAGGCACCCGAAAGGGTCCCCAAAGCCCATCCCAAAAGCGACGACGAGGACGAAATCGAGCTCGTCCCGGCCTTGCCATCCCAGAACGGGGCCCCGGCCCGGGTCGTCCGGATACCGAAAAGAAAGCTTTGACCGTTGCGCCTTGAGCCTTCCGGAACCCCCCGGACTGAAGTCCGGGGTTCCTACGCTATGCAAACTGACGCTCCCCGGGCTGATTCGGACGACCTTCGGTCGTCCTCTCGTGAATCTCGTCCCTCCCGTCGGTGCAACGAGATTCCCGAAGCCCGGGGTATCCCTTGCGCCGTGCGTTTATTCTTCGCCGTCCATCGTTTCCTCGCGCCAGTCCGTGCCGATGGTCCGTATCCCCAGCTTGGGTATGGCCGGCATGTGGCGCTTGTGCACCGCCGAGCGGACCCGATCTGCGATCCGTTCGACCTCGGAAGCGGGCACGCCGGCCCGCTTCGCTATCTGGTCGCGTTCAAGCCGCAGCTCGATTCCCATTAGAATAGAGTCCAGTTTGGCGTAGCTTATGCCCAGCTCGCCCTCGTCTGTCTGGCCCGGATAGAGACCGGCTGTGGGTATCAGTGAGTGGATGCTTTCCGGCACGCCCAGTACCTCGGCCAGGGCGCGCACCTGCGTCTTGTACAGGTCCCCGATGGGCAAAATGTCGACCCCGCCGTCGCCATGCTTCGTGAAGTAGCCGACCAGAAGCTCGCTCTTGTTGCCGGTGCCTACGACCAGCCGGCCGTTCTGGTTCGCTTCCAGATAGAGGAGCACCATCCGCAGCCGGGCCTTCACGTTGCCGAGGGCGTTTTGAGAGGGCCTTTTCGGCCCTCCCTTGACCACTGCATTTGCCATGGGGCCGATCCGGACGGTCCGGGAAGGGATGTCCAGCCACCGGACGGTCAGAAGTGCTTCGGCCGTCGGCCGTTCCTCCGGCAACAGAAGGCCCAGGACCCTTTGCTTGCCCAGCGCCCGGACGCAGAGCGCCGCCACCACCGCGGAATCGATGCCGCCGCTGATTCCCACGACGGCCCCGGAGGCTTTGGCAAGGCCCGCCCGGTGCCGGATGAACCGGCATATCACTTCCGGCGTGTCCGGGTCGAGCTTCGGCGCAAGCGGCGTCAGATCACCGGCCGACAATGTCCGTCCGGTTGTATTATCTTTATGGCGGGCCCGGCGGGGCCACGGGCAGACACCAAACCTTATTTATAGGCTCAAAAACAATATGAATGCGGAGCTCGGAGGCATTCCGAGATGAGAGCGCTCGTTGCATTGATGATTCTCATATTGCCGGTCCTGCTCGCCCAGGGCGCGACGGCCGGCTGCAATGGCCCAGAAGGTCTGTCCGGACAGGCTCCCGGCCTGGAGCTGACCATAACCCTGTCGGAAGGCTCCGTGGAGGTGGCACCCACGGAAAGCGAGCCGGGAATCGGGCAAATACAGGGGACCGTGACGGTCCAGATGCCCAGCCTGCGGGGCGCTACGATAACATTGACCTCGAGCACGGACATCGGCTGGGTCACGCAGACCTCCCCGTCGACGCTCGTGCTCGACAACGGGCAGGAAGGCAAGTTCACCGTAACCGTCATCGTGCCCCAGGGCTCGTCGGCGTCGCAGGCCGGAACGCTGATGGTGAACGGGAGGGCGGTGGCCAACGGCATACAGGCAACGGCCTCGACCACCGCCATCATAAACGTGAGACCGTACTTTCGGGTCGCATTGGAGGCCCAGAAAAGGGAGGTCGAGATAACGCCCGGAGGAACGGCGCGCTTCTCGCTGCGCATCTTCAACGCCGGCAACTCGGTCGATTCGTTCGGCCTTCAGTTTACGAACCAGAATGAACTGGAGAAGCAGGGATGGGAGCTGACCGTCACGACCACCAACCTGGCCAGCATAGTCCCCGGCGAGTACCGGACGGTGGGCATCGCCCTGAGGTCGCCCGCCTCGATATCGCCGTACAAGAGCCAGGCGACATCCCTTCTCATCAGTGTCGTATCCCTGGGCGCCCGCGAGCATAACCTGACGGTGGCGCAGGACTACGCCCTGACCGCCAAGGAGGCGGGCTTTTCTGCACCGGGGCTGGGCGTGGTGGCCATAGTCGCTGTCGCTGTCGTCGTCGGGGCCGTGTTCTACTGGCGCCGGCGGCGCCGGGCGCAGGCCGCGGCACCGCCGGAGGAGCCTTCGCAATCGTCGGGGGAGGGCGCATGAGACTCGCAGTGGCGGCGCTGGCGCTGGGAATGCTCCTCTGCTCAGTCCTCTCCGCATTCAAGGACTGCCTGGGAGAGGCGCCGGAGCAGCCGCCGGACCTCTGCATCAACGAGGGCGATATCAGGTTCCTTAGCTTCGGCTACGAGACCACGTTCGTCAGCCACGGATTCTATTACATCACCGTCAATGTCACCATCCACAATGCCGGCCCGGTGTCCGCGGGTCCGGTGAACGTGTCGTTCTATCTGGATGGGCGGCTGGTGGGCACGGCGCCTTCGGACGGCAACATGTCGGCGTCGGGCCCCGGAAACATCACCCATGCCGAGATGGCGCTGGACCTTATTCGCTGCGAGGTCGGCGACCACACGGTCCGGGTCGATGCAAGCGATGCCCGGGGCGACGCGGACCTGGAAAACAACGCCGCCGAGAGGACATTCACCATCTACCCGGACCCGCCGGCGATTTCCATCAGGTTCAACACGGCTTCCAGACCCGCCAAGGTCTCTCCGGCCTCTCCGGGCGTCGTGACATTCCCCGGCGATCTTCATGTGGATTACGGCGAGGGCCCGGTCGCCATCACCCTCAGCGCCAGCGAGGACCAGGGGTGGAATTGCCAGCTCAATTTGACATCGTTGACAGTAAACGACAGCTTTTCGCACGGCTTCTGCGTCACTGTGACGGTCCCTGCGGCCACAAGCAACACCGTGTTCGGCGAGCTCACCGTCTACGCGGTCGCCACCGCCGGGGGGTTGACGAGCAATGCCTACACCAAAGCGATCATCGCGGTCGATCCGTATTTTGGCCTGGTTGCGTCGGCCAGGAGATCCAACATCAGCATACCTCCCGGCGAAATGGCCGTCTTCGACGTGGCCTTGCACAACGCCGGCAACTCCGTGGACAGTTTTTCGTTCGAGGTCGTGGACCGCCCGAGGCTCGACCGCCTCGGCTGGAACATCACGCTCAGCAAGGATTCCCAGAGCCTCGTGAGGCCCGGCGAGAACAGGACGTTGACGGTCGTTCTGAGGCCCCCGGAGGACTGGATTCCGTACAAGGACGATGCCGTCAGCATCAGATTGAAGGTCAGCTCCCTCGGCTCGAGGGACTACCACCAGGACGTGAACGTCACGTTGTCGCTCCGGGTCGGGCAGAAAGGGTTCTTCATGCCCTCGGTGACCGTGATTTCCATCGTCGCCCTGCTGGCCGCCGCGGCCAGCGGGGCCGCCGCCTATGCCCTGCGTCGAAGGAAGAAGAAAAAGACCACGGATGACTACAAAAAAGAGGTCGACCTGGATGATTGATGGCACCGGCTCTTTTCGGTTGGTGGTCCACACAATGCGAGTAAGCAGGAACGTATAACAATACATGGTGCGCAGGGATGACAAATTTATTATATCATCCAACAATATCGTATCTAGAGGGAAAATGCTCCGAAACCGGCGGGATGTTTTACTGGTTTCAGTCATTGCCCTGCTCCTGCTTCCGGCCCAGGGCTGGGAGGCGCAGGGAGGCCGCGCCTCGCCCCCGCCGCCCTCGGGCGACTGGACCGTGACGGACGCCACATCCATCTCGGGCACGACCATCGTCCTGACCGGCAACCTCACCATCATGCCGGGCGGGATATTGACGCTGGACCGCGTCGTGCTCGTGGTGGCCTGCTCATTCGGCGGCCAGTTCTGCATCACCGTACGCGCCGGCGGCGAGCTTCACCTGCGCCAGAGCAACCTCACCGCCCAGAACCTCAGCCGGAAATTCGATTTTTCGGCCCAGTCGGGCTCGGTGCTGGAGATGACCAAGAGCGAGGTGCACGGCGCCGGCTCCATCTGGGTCGAGCCGGCCCAAACCAGCGGCATCATGGTGCGCACCGGGAGCGCCACCTTCACGGACACCGTGTTCTCCCAAAACACCGTGGCCCTGGACATCCGGAACTGCTCGCCCACCGTGACCAACTGCACCTTTTACGACAACCTCGCCGCGGTCGTCGCCTACAACTCGTCGCTTGCGTTCCGAAACAGTTTCGTCTCGCGCGCGGAGAGCGGCGGGATTCTCCTGTACGACCGGACCAACATAACCTTGTCGGGCTGCAACTTCACCCAAAACTTCCGCTCGGCCGTGTACGCCAACCATTCCTCGGTCACCCTGTCCCGGAACACATTCTACCAGAACTACATCTCCGTACATTCCGAGGACTCGGCCGGCCTGCGAATCGACAACAGCAGCTTCACCGATGACAAATATATCGCCATCACGGTCTACCGCTGCCCCTCGGTCAGTCTGGGCGACGTCACCGTGAGGGGCGCCGTCCGCATGGGACTGCGCGCCGAATCGTGCCGGGTGTCCGCCGTCAACTCGACATTCTCCTCGGGCCTCTACGACATCCAGCTCCACGCCAACTCGACGGGCGATCTGGTCAATTGCACCTTCACGCCCCACAACCTGAACCTCCTGGACCCGGCCAGCCGCATAAACGTCTCCTGGTTCGTGGGCGCGCTGGTGCGCTGGTGGTCCAACGGCACGCCCGTTTTGGGCGCGGACATCACCCTCACGAACAGCACCGGCAATCTCACCGCGAAGGGCACCACCGACGCCCAGGGACGGTTCTCGTGGGGCGTCGTGCTGAACTACACGCTGGGGACCAAGACGCTGGTAAACTTCGGGCCGTACAATGTAACGGCGAAGAAGAAAGGGCTGACCACCACGGTCGAATCGGCGGTCAACCGGAGCCTCGATGTGGAAATCCTCCTCGACGACATCGGGCCGGTCATACGCGTCGATTTCCCCCAAAACAACGCTTTCCTCAACCTCACAAGGGTCACGCTGAAGGGCCTGGCCTGGGACAACGAGACGCAGGTGGCGTCCATCGAGTGCAAGGTGGACAACGGTAGCTTCGCCTCTGCCTCCGGCAGCTCGTTTTGGGAGTTCACGACCGGTCTGCTAGTGAACGGGCCCCACACCGTTTTGGTCCGTGGCCGGGACACCTCCAACAACACCAACCAGCTGACGGTGGCGTTCACGCTCGACACCTTCGCCCCGACTGTTTTCGTCAGTTCGCCCTCGGACGGCGGGTTCACCCGGGAATCGAACGTGACGGTTATCGGTACCACAGAGCGGAACGCCACCGTCACCGTGAACGGGACATCGGTCAACGTCTCGGCGCCCGCGGGCGCCTTCAACCTCACCGTCGAACTTCAGGAAGGGGACAACCTCATCGAGGTGGTCGCCACCGATCGGGCCGGGAACCGGGGCGTGAAGGTCGTCCGTTTCCGCAAAGACACCATCGTGACCCCCATCGACATCTACCCGCGCAACGGCACCTGGACGAATCATACGGAAATAAGCCTATTTGGGCAGATAGAGGAAAATTCCACGATCCTGATACGGACCCAGGACGCCTTCTCCAACTTCACCACCAACGAGACGCGCTTCAATGTCACCACGGGCACCTTCTCCGTGAAGGTGGCCCTCCACAACGGGACCAACCTGTTCCGCATCGACATCCTCGACGGCTACGGGAACAACGCCACCGAGTACATCACGATAATACAGGACCGGGCGGCGCCTTTCCTGAACCTGAGCTCGCCGCCGGTGCAGACCTATTACACTCGCGAGCGGCGGCTCATGCTGGAGGGCCGGACCGAGCCGGGAGCGACACTCTACCTCAATGGCAGGGTAAAGCTGGTTGAGGACGGCAACTTCAGCTGGGCGCTCACGCTGGACATTGGCGAGAACGTCCTCAATATCACGGCCGTGGACGCCGCCGGGAACGCCGTCTCGGTGGTATACAAGGCCATACTGGACCGGACCCCGCCGATGCTTTTGCTTTCCAGCCCCAAGCTTCTCGCTTCGGGGAAGCCCCTGAAGTTGGACGCCGGGACCCTGAAGGTCCGCGGGACGACCGAATCCGAGGCGCTGGTCTACATCACCGTGAACGGCAAGCCGGTCAACAACGGGAAACCCATCGCCGTGGACGCGTTCGGCGGGTTCAGGAAGGACATCCAGCTCCAGAAGGGCTACAACACCATCGAGGTCACCGCCATCGACCGGGCGGGGAACCCGCACGTCGAGCAGCGCGTGGTGAAGTACGAGCCTCCGCCGCCGCTGCTTTCGAACGAGCAGCTGGCGGCCCTGATTGTCGTCATTGGAATAGTTGTCGGACTGGTATCGGTCGTCGCCTGGGACACGAAGAAGAGCACCGGCCGATGGGGAATCAGGCGCCCCGATTGGTTCCGGGTCCCCGAGCTGCTCAGGGAGCGCGCCCGGGCCGTGAGGGCGTTCGTTCCGAAGCCCGAGTTCGGGAGGGAAGAACATGAGGCTGGCATTGGTGCAGTTCCGGCCGAGCCTGGGAAAGAAGGAAAAGAACCTCAAGCGGCTGGAGCTCCTGCTCCGGTCGCAGCGCAATGGGACGCCGCCGCCCCGCCGGGCGCCGCCCCTGCCGAGCCCGCGGTACCGCCCGTCCCTCCCATCGGCAAGGAGTTTTCCGTCTCCGAGAAGCCCGCCGGCGCTCCAGCCACCCGGCCAATTCCGGGGGCATCGGAGCTCCCGGTCGCAGAGCCTGCCGCCGGCACCGCTCCGCCTGCCGGAGCCGCTGCCGGACCAACGGCACCGGGCGCTCCAGCCCCGGGGCCCGCTCCCGCTCCAGCCCAGCCCGCCCCCCCGCCGCCGCCTCCCGAGCCTCCCAAGCCCAAGGAGGTCGACCCCCTCGCCGAGATCATGGGAGCCCCGACCAAGAAGCTCTGATGAATCGAGCGCCGACATCTACTTCTTCCCCGAGATGGCCCTCACGGGCTATTCCATCCGAGACGAGGTCCAGAGGCTGGCCGAGCCGGTCGACGGCCCGTCCGTGAAGAAGCTCTCGGCGCTCTCGCAGGAGCTGGGCTGTGGCATCGTCATCGGAATGCCCGAGCTGGATACCGAGGTCCGCGGGCACATCTACAATTCCGCGGTGATGACCCTGCCCGACGGTAAGGTTGGCGCCTACCGCAAATGCCACCCGGCGAATTTCGGCCCGTTCGACGAGAAGAGGTATTTTACATCCGGCCGGGCGGCGCCCGTGTTCTCCACTCCGTGGGGCAAGGTGGGCATCACCATCTGCTACGACCTCTTCTTCCCCGAGCTGACGAAGGCCATGGCCCTGCGCGGCGCCGACCTCGTGGTCAACATATCGGCATCCCCCGTAACGACGCGCAAGTTCTTCGAGGCGGTGGCGCCCGCCCGGGCCATCGAGAACACCATCTTCCAGGGATACACGAATCTCGTGGGCACAGAAGGCCCGTTCGAGTTCTGGGGCGGCGCCTTCGTCGTCGGGCCCCGCGGCGACCAGAAGGCCAAGGGGCCGTACTTCGAGGAGGCCATAGTCGAGACGGAGCTCGATTTTTCGGACCTGGACGTCGCCCGGCCCCTGCGGCACACCTTGCGCGACACGAGGTCGGAGATGATCGAAGAGCTTGCCAGAGCGGCACGCGGGGAATGATCCCTATCTTTCCCAGGGGTGCCGTTTATCGAAGAACAACGTCAGCCCCAGCGCGTGCTCCTTCGTGAAGAGGTCCGGGCCGAAAAGGATGTGGTAGCCCTTCTTGACCTCCTCGTTGAGGTGCTTGCCGAGGCTGAGGGTGTGGATGCAGCCTTTTATCAGGGCAGCCGGGTCCTGGAACTCCCGCCAGACGTCCACGGCCCACACGCCGTCTATGATGTGCAGGGCGCTGCGCCGCTGGGGCGACGAGTGCCACTTGGCCGCAAACTCCTTTTCGCGCGGGTTCCCGGCCGGAGGCCCGCGGTGGCTGCGCACGGCCGGCAGTACGAAGACCTCGAACTCGAACAGAAAGAGCGTGTCCTTTCCCTCCTCGTAGAACGCCGAGTGAAGGACGTGGAAGCCGTGCTCCTCGCAGAGCCCCCTAACGCCGCGCTCGAACTTGCGCAGCTGGGAGTGGTAGATGTCGGCTATCACCTCGGGGGTCCTGAGGCGGATGCCAAGAAGCTCGGTCCCGCGGCCCTTGAGCTCCGCCTTCAGCTCGGCAAGCGGGTGGGCCTTCGCAGGGTTCGGGAAGAAAAAGGTCCTCGACGGTGATTCGACGTACCTCTGGCAGGCGTGGATGAACAGCGTATAGCGGTCGGTCGAGAGGGCGGAGGCGACGTTGCGCGTCGGGTCCACCGGGTCGATGAAGACCATCGGCTCGCCGCGGCCCTTGAGCTCCGAGCCGCGGCCCTCTATCCACAGGCGGACGAATTCGGGCCACCGGGAGGCGGCCTCGACCGTGCCGCGGAAGCTCCCGTAGCGGATGACCAAAAGCTCGGCCAGGTACCCGGAAAATCCCCGCACGGCCTCCTCGGCGCCGTAGGCGCCTATGCCCTTGAGGAACCGCTTGAGCAGCCTGACCTGGTCGTGCTGCTCCGGCCGCAGATTGTCGGCTATGAAGTGCGTGTGGAACGGCGTGCGGTCGACGGCGCTCATCTTCTGCGAGGTGTCGGTTATCTTGAAGCAGGGGACTATCTCGGCCTCGAAGCCGTGGAACTCGCCGTGGACGTAGGGATGCTCCGCGTACTTCTTCTCGCCCTTGAGTATCTTCATGCCGAGGGCCAGGCCCTGCTTCTCGAGCTCCTCGCGGGTCGTGCCGGACGGGAACATGACGAATAGGTCGATGTCCGGATCCCGCAGGTAGGTCCCCTTGGCCACGGAGCCGACCAGAACCGGTTCAACGGATATGCCCATGTGCTTGGCAGTGGCCGAGACCGTTTCAAGAAGCAGCGTGGCGGTCTCGAGGACCTTGGAGACCTCCTCGGCCGAGGGCGCTATCTCGCGGATGATGTTCATTTCCAGCGAGGACGATTCCATCGACGATGGGATGGCGCTGGGGGTTTAAAAACCCGACGGGGGACAGGGGAAACAGGCAATCTGGGCAATGACGGGCAATAACGGGCAATGCGGGACGAATGAAGAGCCCGGACCAGGCGTTGGCCCTCCGTCCCCGATTGCCCGAATTGCCCGATTGCCCGTATTGCCCGTATTGCCCCGTTTTTATTATTTCCCCAGCGTTACCTCTTCCACGGTCGTATATGTCGGCCCCGCCGAGCAAAGGACGCTCTTTTTCAATGCTATCTTGCCGACGGTCAGCTTTCCGAAATCGTCGTTTGCGCGCTCATTGAGCAGCCCGACGAGCCGGTCCCGGTTCCGGGGCGATCTGACCCGCGCCACCGTCAGATGCGGCGAGAATTTTCCTTCCTTGCCGAAGCCGTAATTTGAAAGCGATTCGTCGAGCCTCTCCGCGATCCGGGACAGGGGCTCTGCGCCTGTCAGGCCTATCCAGACGACCCTGACGTAGCTGGGGTTGGGAAAAACGCCCAATCCCCGGAACCCAAGCTCGAAGGGCGCGATGCCCTGGACGCTCTCCTCCATCGCCTTGCGGATGTCGGGAACGCGCGATTCATCCGTGTCGCCCAGGAAACGGAGCGTCAGGTGCAGGTTCTTCGTTTCGACGAGCTTGAGGTCCGCGCCCGAGGTCCCAAGCTCCGTGAGCACCTTCTCCGCCCCGAACCCGCCCTCGAGGTCGATGGCGATGAACGCCCGGAACTTCACCGGCCGGGCCTCCTCATGTATGCCATCCCGAACGCCAGGCCCAGAACCGGCAAAAGGACCACGAAACTGGTGCAGGAGCCCAGCGAGCCCACCTTGAGCTCGACGGTGCCCATCTTGACCGTGGCGTCGTTGCGAAGCACGCTGTACGAGATCGCGTAGGTGCCCTGCTGCGCCGAGCGCGAGACCTGCATCTCGAAGTTGAAATCCATGGTGGTCCCGTTGGCGACCTCGAGCGTGCGGCTCCCGTTGGACAGGTCCCTGAATGCGAGCTCCGGCCTGGGCGAGACCAGGATGGTGTAGTTGGCGGTCTGGTACGAGGTGAGGGTGAACGTGAGAGTGAAGTTCTGCCCCGGATCGGGGCTCCGGTCGGTCCGGGCCTCCACCTTCGGCGTCGCCGCCCCCGACACGCCGACGGAGGCAAGCAGCACCCCCGAAAGCAGGACAAAGGCTGACAGCACCGTTGCCATCCCGGCTCGCATCGATACGCCAATCGGCACCGATGATTAAAAAAGATTTGTCTCCCAAAACCATTTTAAACCCTACCTCTTACCATGAATCGATGGAGCTGGCGCGCTACCGGGACATGTCGAGGATATACATCCTCATCATCGGTGCCTTCTCGATCACGTTCTTCGTACGCTACGTGATGGTCGGCTACATGACAGGCGGCGCATTCGGCGCCGTGGTGTGCGGCGCCGGCCTGTTCATTTTCCTGCTCCTGGGGATCTTCATCCTGTATTTCGGACTGGAGAAATGGGACCGGTTCTACAGCGAGATGACCGCCCCGCAGCCGGTCTATCCGTATTACCAGTACTACCAGCCGGCGTACTACCCGCCCCCGGGCTATTACTATCCTCAGCCGGCGTACTACCAGCCGCCGGGCCTCTATTACCCGCAGCCGGCGTTGTACCCGCCGCCTGGCTACGGGATTCCACAGTACCACCAGCCATATCCCGCTTACCCCCAGCCGGGTTACCAGTTTCCGCAGGCCTACGGCCAGCCGGCGTACACCGCGCCCGCGTCCCGGCCGCCGGCCCCCGGCGCGCCGGCGTATCCGCAGCCCGCTTACCAGCACCAACAGCCGCCCCCTGGCGCGCCGGCATATCGGCAACCGGTCTACCATTACCAGCCGCCGGCCCCCGGCGTCCCGGCCTATCCGGCCCCGGCGCCCGCCCCCGTGCATGCCGGTCCGGGCTGGTACGTACCGGCCGCGCCGGCAGCGCCGAGGGAGCTGGACCCGCGCCGGGCACTCATCCTGCCGGATGCCATGAAGCTCCTGGCGTTCTTCCTGGCGGCCGTGCTCGTCGGCGGGCTGGCGCTGGCGTTGGCGCCCTACACGGCCTATCTTTCGCTCCTCATCTTCCTGCCGGCGTTCATAATCGGGTTCTCGTTCCCCTCGATCATCTGGATATCCTACGTCTACGGCTTCGAGAAGACGCACCTTTTGCCCTCGAAAACAATCCTCAAGGCCTTCGTCTGGGGCATGCTCTCGACGATACCGGCCCTGCTGGTCAACACCATCGCCGCCGGAATTGTGGGCGAAGGGCCCGGTGCGTCGCTTCTGGTGACGCTGACGGTCGCGGCGGTCGTGGCTCCGCTCATCGAGGAGTTCTCCAAGCCCTGGGGCGTACTGCTGGTCCGGGAGGACGTGCGGGGCCCCCTCGACGGGCTCATACTGGGCGTCACCTGCGGCGTCGGTTTCGCCCTGATAGAGAACATTACCTACGAGTTCTCGTTCGTGCTTACGGGCGAGAGCGCCGCGGCCGTGTGGACGCTCGGCTCATTGGCCCGCGGCCTCGGCTCGATCATGGTCCACGCCACCGGAGCCGGGCTGATAGGCTACGCCTACGGCCGCCACCGGTTGGGCGGCGGAGCCATCGCCATCGGGCTCGCCTATCTTGCGGCGGTGGCGATGCATTCGGCCTGGAACGGGAGCTCCGCCCTCCTCTCGACGGTGGATTGGGGCATATTCGCCACGGTGCCGTTCATGATGCTGTTCGTCATCGGGAGCTACTACCTGCTCAGGTACCTCATCGACCGGGGGGCCGCATCCGAGGCGCGGGGAACGGGTGAACCGGTCAGCCGGTAAGCCGGTGAGCCGGTGGGTGAGCCGGTAAGCCGGTAAGCTGGCGAACTGGAACCCCGAGTTGCCGGCTCGCCGGCCAATCCTCGGGCTCTCCGGTTCCGTTGAGGACCTCCGGTCCTCTCGGCCTGAAGGAGCACCTGCTCGTTTGCGGTTCCGGCTTGCCCGGGTTTTCCCCGTTTCGGGCCAGAAACGAGAACCAACAGGAAAAATATATAAACATCCGGATAATATTGTTCCACGAGAGGGATGGGGAGCTTCACGGACAAAGAGGAGGAGCTCATCCGGCTTTTGAGCTCCATGGAGATATCCCGCAACGTCGCCCGGACGCTCGTGTGCCTCCAGGCCGAGGAGGAATGCACCTCGGTCCAGATAGAGCGGGCCACCGGGCTGCGCCAGCCCGAGGTCTCCATCTCCATCCAGGAGCTCCGCGACCGCGGCTGGGTCGCCAAGAAGGACATCAAGCGCAGCCGCAAGGGGCGCCCGGTCCACAGCTACCGCCTCGCCAGGCCTTTTTCGGGGATAATCGCCGCGATCGATTCCGGCGAGAAGGTCCGCATCAAGAAGATGGAGGCGGCGCTGGGAAGGCTCCGGACGCTCGTGAAGAAGTCGGGCTAATCGAAGGCCAGGATGTTTTTCAGGGGAGAAAGCAGCCCCGGCTCGTCCAGGGCGGCCGCCGCCTCGTCGAAGCTCGCAAAGGGCCGCTTCACCGCGATTCGCGCCGCCCTCTTTTTGCCTATTCCCGGAATGAGAGAGAGCGCGTAGAGCGAAAGGCGGTTGAGCCTTACCGGCGCCAGGAGCCCGGTCACGCTCCGGTCGCCGTGGTCTATCACAGCCACATCGACTGCGGGCCCGCCCGGCTCGAGGCCGGGCACCGCGACCAAAAGCGGGTAGGTCCCGGCCTGGCGGCAGAAGGTGAGCTTGCCTATGGCCACCTCCGGATGGACCTCCCTCAACACGGTTCCGGTGGGGACCAGCCTCAGAAGCATCGGGTGGTCTATCTCCTTTCGAACCTTCTCCTTGAATCGCAGGAAATCCCCGTGGAATACCAGCGGGCCGAAACGGTGGCGGGTGGGCATGACCTGCCGGATGTTTATGCGGCGCAGGAGCAGGCCCTCGGCCGCGACCTTTCTCAGAAATTGCAGGTTCAGCTCGTATGTGGCGGCCGTCTCGCCCTTCAGCCCGCAAAGAAAGTTCAGGCCCGGAAGGAGCATCGGCAGGCCCGTCGGCGAGGGGCGGTTCCCCACCTCGTTTATCAGCCGGACGGCCTCGAGCGCCTGAGCGGCGGTGGAATTGAGGTTGTTCGCCTCAGCCACGGCCGGGTCGGCGCTCTCCAGGCCCAGAGAGAGGGCATTCCCGCCGGTGCAGTACTTGCAGACGGCCTCCAGGATCTCCCGCGATCTGTCGGGGTGGGTGGCGATGACGGCCGGGTTGGCGTTGTCGGTGTGGAGGACCTCCAGGGTCGGGGCCGCTTTCCTTATGCCTGACAGTAGTTTTTTCACGGCGGCCGCGTCGGGCGTAGGCGTCTCGCTCTTCCCGATGCCGTCGGCGCCATAGCAAAAAAGGCAAGAGGCCCCGCCCAGCCGGAAATTGACGGCACCCTGGCGGGACAGGGCCAAGACCTCCGCTATCACATCGGCCGGGTCGCGGAAGGCCGGCTTCCCATAGAGTATGTCGGTGCAGAAGCTGCACCCTCCGGAGATGTAGCGCACGCAGCCGCGATATAGCGACAGTTCGACCGTCAGGGGCCGCGGATGGTCCGGATGTTCCAGGACCGCCTTCGCACCCTTGACGGCCCAACGTCGCTCCTCCTCCGGCGTTCTTTGACGGTCCGCCCAGCCGCCTCCTTTCAGCCTGTCGTAGAGCGTCGCTTCGGCGTCCACCCGGGCGACGTGCGCAAAGAGCGAGCCGAACCGCTCCAGCTCTCCGGACGAAAACCGCGCCAGCGGCCCGCCGAGCAACACCTCGCCGGAGAATGCAGAGGCGACGGTCGCTATCTCGTTTACGGAGAGCGGCATGCCCCGCAGATATTTTCCGGGCACCGAGACGCCTCCCGTGATGACGAGCATCTCGCACCGACGGAAGGTTACAGCCTTCTCCCTGGCCCGGTCCGGCGCACCCGGCGCCGGGAGCGTGGGCCGGCCGGGGACCAATCCCGCGGCCCGGGCCTCGTCGGCCGTGAGGTAGACCCATTCGTGGCCCAGCTCCTCCGCGACGCCCGCCAGATAACGTGGATAGGGCGAGATGTACGGCGGGACGCCCAAGAGCGAGGGCTCGTCGCAGTAGCCGTCGAGGATGGCGAGGCGCACGGGGGACAATCTGAGTAGGGGCTAATATAACTCTGGGGGAAACGGGAGAGCCGGAAAGCCGGAAAGCCGGAAAGCCGGGGAGGTGAACCGGGGAACCGGTAAGCCGGAAAACCGGTCACGGTAGCCGGCTAGGGCTCACCGGCTCACCGGCTTTCCCCCCCGGCTCCCCGGTTCCCCGGCTTACCGGCTCACCCGTCGTTTCTTCACTTGTCGTCTATTATCTTGTACTCGGCGTCGACCGTCTTCCCGTCGTCCGGGCGCTTCTTCTTGCGCTCGCCGCCCTGCTCGTCACCGGCGTCTTCCCCGCCCTCTTCACTTGCGCCCGGCGGCGCCTGCGGGCCGGTGCCCGCCTTCTGCCGCTGTTCCTCGGCGGCCTGCGCGCCGGCCTGCTGGTACATGCGGGTAGTGATGCCGTGGAGCGAGGTCGTGAGCTCCTCCGAGGCTGCCTTTATTCGTTCCGGGTCGTCGGCCTTGAGGGCGTCCTTGAGCTTCTCGATTGCGGATTTGACCTTCTCCTTTTCGTCGCCGGAGACCTTGTCGCCCATGTCCTTGAGCAATTTTTCCGTCGAGTAGACGAGGCTTTCGCCCTGGTTTTTGCTTTCGACCTTCTCCTTCTTCTTCTTGTCCTCGTCGGAGAACTTCTCCGCTTCCTTCACCATGCGGTCGATCTGGTCCTTGTTCAGCTTGGTCGAGGCGGTGATGGTGATGGCCTGCTCGTTCCCGGTGCCGAGGTCCCTGGCGGCGACATTGATTATCCCGTTGGCGTCTATTTTGAATGTTACCTTTACCTGCGGGATACCGCGGGGCGCCGGTGGGATGCCTATCAGGTGGAACATGCCCAGCGAGGTGTTGTCGGCCGCCATCGGGCGTTCGCCCTGGAGCACGTGTATCTCGACCGTTGGCTGGTTGTCCGCCGCCGTGGTGAACACCTGCGACTTCTCCGTCGGTATCGTGGTGTTGCGCTCGATGACGTGGGTGAAAACGCCCCCGAGCGTCTCGACGCCCAGGGAGAGCGGCGTCACGTCCAGCAGGACGATGTCCTTGACCTCGCCGCCGAGGACACCGCCCTGGACGGCGGCGCCCATCGCCACGCACTCCATCGGGTCCACGCCGTGCTCGACCTTCTTGCCGACGTAGTCCTCGACGAACCTCTGCACTATCGGCATCCGGGTCGGGCCGCCGACCATGATGACCTTGTCTATCGATTTGGGGTCCATCTTGGCGTCGCCCAGGGCCTGCTTCATCGGGCCGCGGCAGCGTTCTATCGTTGGTCCCACCAGCTCCTCGAGCTTGGCCCTCGTGAACGTGTAGGTGAGGTGGACCGGGCCGTCGGGAGTCGCCGACAGGAACGGCAGGTTTATCTCCGTCTCCATCGTCGTCGACAGCTCGATCTTGGCCTTCTCGCCTGCCTCTCTCAGCCGTTGGATGGCGGTCTTGTCCTTCCTAAGGTCGATGGTCGCATGCTCCTTTCTGAACTCGGCTGCCAGGAAATTGGCAATGGCGATGTCCATGTCGGTGCCGCCCAGCTGGGTGTCGCCGCTGGTGGAAACGACCTCGAAGGTGCCCTGCCCGAAGTCCATGATGGTCACGTCCAGCGTCCCGCCGCCCAGGTCGAAGACCAGGATCTTTTGCTCCTTGTCGGCCTTGTCCAGGCCGTAGGAGAGCGCCGCCGCCGTGGGTTCGTTGATGATGCGCACGACCTCGAGGCCGGCGATGGCGCCGGCGTCCTTCGTGGCGGTGCGCTGGTTGTCGTTGAAGTAGGCCGGTACGGTGATGACGGCCTTTTCGACCTTCTCGCCGAGGAAGGCCTCGGCGTCCCGCTTTATCTTCTGGAGAATGAACGCCGAGATCTGTTGGGGCGAGTATTCCTTGCCCTTGAACTTGAACTTGTAGTCCTGGCCCATCTTGCGTTTTATCGCCTGAACCGTTCCCTCCGGGTTGGTCACTGCCTGCCGCCGGGCCGGCTCGCCCACTAAAAGCGCGCCGTCCTTCGCGAACGCCACATACGACGGGAACGCCTTCCCGCCCAGGCTCGTCCCCTCGGCGCTGGGTATTATGGTGGGCCTTCCGCCCATCATCACCGCTGCGGCCGAGTTGCTGGTCCCTAGATCTATCCCTATTATCTTCGACATGTCTTATGCCTCCTTTTCATCCTTTGGACATTCAGGTTCCTTCCTGGCGGGCGCCGGATGCGTCACGACGCACACCTTGGAAGTGCGCAACACTTTGCCGTTGAGGGTGTAGCCGCGCCGGAGCTCCTCGGCGATGGAGTACTCGGGCTTCGACGGGTCCGGCACGAAATACACCGCCTCGTGAAGCGTGGGGTCGAACTGGCAGCCCAGGGCCGCTATGGGCTTGACTCCAGAGCGGTCGACGCCCGCCTTCATCAGGTCGAGCGTCATCTTCAGGCCCTTCATCAGCTTGCTTTCAGGGGGAAGCTCCTTTGCGCCGGCGTCTATGGCCCGCTCCAGGTTCTCCATCGAATCTATGTAATCGATGAGCATCGCCGACCGTTCCCGCAGGACCGCCTCGGACCGCTCTCGCTCGGCGAACTTCTTGAAGTTCTCGTAGTCGGCGGCGACGCGCTGTAGAAGGGCCAGGTTCCCGTCGGCCTTCGACTGCGCCTCGGCCAGGAGCTTGCGCGCCTCCTCGAGCTGCTTGAGGGCCGCCTCGAGCTCGCATCGGAGCTCGCCGGCATCCTTGGCGGGTGACGTCGGGGCAGCAGCGACGGGCGAGGGCTCGGGCTCCGCCTTCGCCCCCGCCTCAGTCGATGGTTTCTTCTTGCTCACCCGCAACACCTCATGGTTGGTAACCGTTGGTTGTCTACTGGATGGTGATTACACGCCCCCTATTTAAAATTAGCGACAAATCAGGGGAAGATGGCGCACGGCGCAAGCTATTATCCATAAACCCCATCGGGTCGCCGGATGGGAACGATACTCGTCAGGTACGGCGAACTCGCGCTGAAATCCAGGCCGGTGAGGCTCCGCTTCGAGCGCACGCTCATCCGGAACATCGAGGACCTCTTCATTCACGCCAAGGAGGAGTGCCTCGTCGAGCGCCAGTGGGGGCGCATATTGCTGTTCGCCAAGGACGACGCCAAAGCCAAAACCATCCTCGGGCGCGTTTTCGGCATCACCTCGTTCAGCCCGGCAAATGAATGCGGCTCGGACGCGGCCGAGATTGCGAAGGTCGTTGCCGAAAGATCGCTCAGCGTCCTCAGGCCGGGCCAGAGCTTTGCCATCCGGGCCAGAAGGACCGGGAGCCACCCGTACTCGAGCCAGACGCTCGCGGCGCAGGTCGGGTCGGAAGTGATGAAGGTCAACGCCGGCAGGAAGATACGCGTCGACCTCAGCAACCCCGATGTCGAGTTCTTCGTCGAGGTGCGGCAGAAAAAGGCGTACAATTTCCTCGAGAAGTTCCCGGGCCCCGGCGGGTTGCCGATGGGGACGCAGGGGCGCGTCGTCGCCCTGCTCGACGGCGAGCATTCTGCCGCGGCCGCCTGGATGATGATGAAACGGGGATGCCGCGTCATCGCGGTCGGCTCCGGTGACGGCGCAAGGACCGCGATGGCGATGCTGCTGCCGTGGGTGCCGGGGCTGACCCTCCACGAAATATCGGATACAACTATTGACGGCCTCGCAAAGTTCGCCCGGCGGAAGAAGGCCGAGGCGATAATCCTGGGGCTGACCTACGACGAGCTCGACAAGGGAATCCCGAAGGCGGCGATACCGGTTCTGTTCCCGCTGTGCGGGCTCGGCCCGGAGGATGTTGCCGGGCTCATCGGGAAGGTACGGTCCGGATGACCAAGACGGCCGAATGCGGCGTCAGGGTTTCTTCTTTCTCGAAAGCATCACGGCGGCGATCGCCAGACCCGCAAACAGAAGCGGCCCCTCGAAGCCCGGGAACGGCTGGGGAGTCTCCCCCGAGCGGATGACCTTGATCTGGTCGGAGGCCGTGTTCCCCGATATGTCGGTCACGGTCAAATTTACTATGTTGGTTCCGGTCTTGAGAGTAACATTGAAGGACCAGTTCATGGACCTGACGCCACCGTAGAAAGGCTTGGAATCGACGGGGACACCATTCACCCTCAGCACCTCCTGTTCGAGGCTGGCATTTCCAACCACGGAGCACCGGATCTCAAGCCGCCGGTCCTTGACCACGGTCCCGTCGGACGGCGAGGTTATCCTGACCACCGGTGGCGGATAGCGGGTCTGGTGCTCGTCCCGGTAGACCATGACCTCGCGGCCGAACTTCAGCCCGTTGATATCGGTGGCACGCGCATGAATGTAATTGACGCCCATGCCCATAGGCCATTCGATGCTCCAGTTGCTCCATCCGTCGCTGGTCGACGCCGTCCGCCAGCTTTGCGGGTCGCTATAGTAGCGGCTGTCCACGACCTCCACTTTGGCAATCCCGGCGTTGTCATGGGCGGTTCCCCGGACGGTGATGCTGGCATTGGTATGCCGGGACTCGGGTTGCGGGTATGTTATCACCAGCGTGGGCGGGGTCAAATCGCTTCCCGGGCCCTCGACCGTCACATTGACCGATGTCTGGCAGGTGTTCCCGGCGTTGTCGGTCGCAAGCGCCATGAAAAGATAATATCCGGAAGGGAGCGAGAGCGAGAGGTTCCATAGGACGCGGGTGCCGGTTCCCGGGGCCCGGCTCACATTCCGCCAGTTGGTCTGGTTGACCCTGAGGCTGATAGTCCTCACGCCGACATCGTCATCGGCCGTCCCTTCGACGGTCACGTTGTTGTCGTTCAATATCTGCCCCTCCGTCGGCGACGTGATCGATATCGTCGGGGGCGTGGTATCATCAGGCGGTGCGGCGTTGCAGATGACCCTGATGGATGTGGAATTAATATTTCCGTCGTCGTCGGTCACGTATGCCCACACCGTCGCGGACCCGTTTTGGTCGAGATGGCCGGACAGGTCCAGAGTGGCGTTCCATTTGGTCGTGCCGGTGGCCCGGGTCCAGAACGCCGGGCCGACACCTTCAGCGGCCACGTCGACCTTTTCGACCGATTTGTCGTCCGAGGCGGTCCCCCTGACCTCGACGAGGAGGCTTTCGGCCACGCTGTTGTTCAGGGGGCTCGTGATGAAGACCCGGGGGATATGATTGTTGTAGAGCACCGTGACGGTGGTATTGTTTTGGTTCCCGTCGCTGTCTGTGACCAACGCCCAGAGCTTGATGCTTCCGCCGTGGGCCGCCTGCTCGGATATGTTTACCGTGGCCGTCCAGCTGGTGGTGCCCGTGGCCTTCGTCCAGTTCTGTGGAGGCACGCCGTCCGGGAAGACGTAAACCGAGGCCACGGACTTATCGTCCGAGGCATTCCCTGAGACATCGACAAGGAGGCTCTGGACCGCGCTGTTGTTGGCGGGGGTCTTTATCGATATTTTTGGAATCGGGTCCACGTAGGGCGGCATCGTCCAGGTGTCTATGGTGTAGTTGCTTTTCGTGCCGGTGAGCACCAGGTACCAGACGCCGGGGGAGCTTCCCGAGCTCCGGTTGCATTCCCATTGTTTGCCGCCCGTCAACCCCAGTGATGAGTTGGTCTCCTGCTGGTCCGGGTCGTAGACGCGGGCGCTCATCCCTTCCATGCTGTAGCTCACCTTGACCGTGACCGAGAAGAGCTGGTCCTTCGAGAGGTTGAACCTGAATTAGTCCTGCTGGTCGGGCGGGTTGCCCGCGCGGTAACCCAGGTCGCCATAATACGAGTTGTTCAACGTCATCCAGTTGGCGCTGGAAAAATCGTCGTTGGTTTCCTCCTCGGGGTAAACGGCCCGCGTGGAACCGGCGGTCGGGCCGGCCATCCCGGCGAAGGCCAGAAGGAGCAATGCCATTATAGTTGATATCCTGCGCAGGCAAATCCTCTCCGCGCGGTATTGGGCCGGCAGGTTATTTATTGGTTGTGCGAAAGGTTGATAATTGCAGGAAGGGCGGCCCCCTTTCGTCGGGGGGTCTTAACGGTCTTCCTGCTTCCGCTTCCTGACAACCAGCACGACGACGATTGCCAGCGCCGCAGCCACAAACAGCACCTCGAACCCCGGCTGGGGCTTGATGGTCTGGACCTTGTCCTTGACCACCACGGAAACGGTGGAGGCGCGCTGGTGCCCGGCAGAGTCCCTGACCGTGACCAGCGCCGTGTACGTACCCTTCGACTGGAACCTGTGATTGAGCGTTGCCCCGGTGCCGTTGGTCCCGTCCCCGAAGGCCCATTCGTATGTGTATGGGCCGATCCCGCCGGAGGCCGTCGCCACAAGCAGGACATTCAGGGGAGCCGGGCCGGTGGCCGGGCTGGCCGAGGCCGCCACGGTCATCTGGGCGCCGCCTCCGCCCGTGCCAACGGTGACGGTCACCACCGCGGCCGTCTTGGTCGCCGACTTCGAATCGGCCACGGTCAGGATGACATCGTAGACGCCTTCGGAATTGTAGGTGTGGGACGCCGGCGAGCCGGTCCCGGTGCTCCCGTCGCCGAAGCTCCAGCTGAATGTGTAGGGCGACGAGCCGCCGCTCGCGGTGCCGGTGAACTGAATGCTGAGCGGGGCGGCGCCGCTGGTTTTGTCGGCGGAGGCCAAGGCCGAAAGGGGCGTCCCGCCGCCGCCGGATGTCACCGTGATGGTCAGGGCCGCGGCCTTCTTCGTCCCGCTGGCCGAGTCGGTGACGGTCAGCACAACGGAGTAGGTGCCTGCGGTATTGTAGGTGTGGCTTGCGGTGGCGCCCGTCCCGCTGGCGCCGTCCCCGAAATCCCAGTTGTATGTATATGGCGAGGTGCCGCCGCTGGCCGTGCCGGTGAAGGAGACCGCAAGCGGCGCCGCGCCATTGGACTTGTCGGGCGATGCGGAAGCGGCCAGGGGCGTCCCGCCGCCTCCCGTCACGGTGATGGCCAGAGGGGGCGATTCGGCCGTCTTACCGTCCTTGTCCGTGACGGTGAATTTGGCCTGGTAGGTGCCGGCGGCATTGTATGTGTGGGAGGGGAACGCGATGCTGCTCGTGCCGCCGTCCCCGAACTGCCAGCTGTAGCTGAAGGGAATGACGCCCCCGAGCACGTCGGGAATAAAGTTCACGGCCAGAGGCGCGGCGCCGCCGGCCTTGTCGATAATGGCCGTCGCGGAGAGCGGCTTGCCCTGGAGCCCCCCATACGGAACCATGGTGGTCAGGACGTAGCTGTCCTTGCAGGTGGATCCAGCGATGGAGTAGGGCGAATCGGTGTAGCCGTCCTTGTCCTCGTCCGGGAGGAACTTATCGCTCCAGTGGTTCCCCTTGCCGCCGGATTGCTTGTTCCACCAGTTTTCCCAGGCGTAATCATCGCTCCAGGCGTTGTCGGGATTGTCGCAGAAAGCCTGCGTGCCGCCGCCGTTGTTGCCGATGAAGTTGTTGTGATGCAGATAATTTCCTGTAGACCCGGTAATATATATTCCATATGAAGACATTCCAGAGAACAGATTATAGTTTACCGCATTGCTGTTGCTGGATGACACCTCAGTCCCGCGGTTGCCTCCATTGAACTCATTTCGATATATATTGACCTGGGTTGTGCCGCCCGAGAGCGTTATCCCGGTCGTGGTCCCGGTGAAGGTGTTGTTGAAAATAGCCTCGTTGTTCGGGTATTGTTCGTTCACCACCGCACCGTGCGAGATGCCGACCGTGCAGCTCTGGAAGTTGTTATCATGTATGTCGGTGCCCGAGGCCTTCTTCTCGACGGCTATGCCGGTGCCTACGCCGGAGAGGCTGTTGCGGGAGACCTCGGTAGAGCTGGCGCTGTCCAGCGCGATGGCGGTCTGTCCCCCGGTGAACGTATTGTCCTTTAGGGAGACCGGGGTGCCTTCGATGAGCACCGCCTTGCTGTTCGAGGTGAAGGTGTTGTTGTTCAGGTCGCATCCTCCATAGTTCTTCATTATCTTGACACCCAGGTCGTTGTTCTCGAAGACATTGCCGGTCATGATACCGTTGCTGTCGGCGCCGGTCAAGAATATCCCCGCATATCCCGCTCCGGCATCCTTGAACTTGCAGTCCTTTATCTTGAACGGCATCATGGCCATGGTTATCTTGATGGCGTCCTTGCCCGATGGCGAGAACTCCCAGCCGCTGATGATGTACGGGTCGCTATAGCTGGAGCCCCCGCCGGTGACGCCGTTCTGGGCGGTGAACTCGCTGTCCTTGGTTATCACTATCGGGTCGTGGGGCGTGTAGGCCCGGGCGCCGCCGGTGGGCTCGCCGCCCGTGCCGCCTGCCGGGACCGGCGGCAGCAGGGCCGCCAGCATAAGCACCAGGGCCGTCAGGAACGCGCCAAAGCGGAGCGACGATTTTGCATTTCCGGTCATCAGGTTCATGAGATATCACCCCATTTTTCGGATGGAAAACGGGAGAAGGACGCTACGTCCTTCTCCTCGTCCACGCAAGGGCCAGTGCCGCGGCGGCCGCAAATGCCAGGAGGAACGCCTCGAACCCCGGCTGGACCTTGGGCTTTGTGTATTTGAGGACCGAGCGGCTGCTTATGGAGTTGCCCGCGGTGTCGTAGGCGACCAGGTCGATGGTGTTCTTTCCCTCCTTCAGCGTGACGGTCGCCTCCCAGGTCCCGTCGGGATGCAAGGTGACGTTGACCGGCTCGCCGTTGACGAAAAGCTCGACCCTCGACACGTTGGCGTTGTCCTCCACCGTGCCCCGGACCACGACCTTCTGCTTGCTGACCTCGGTGTTGTTCTTGAAAGAGGTTATATTCACCTCTGGCGGAGCGGTGTCCGGCCAGTAAAAGACCCATATAATCGCCGACGCTGTCAGTCCCGAAGTGTCGGTCGCGCGCGCCTCGATGGAGACGTTGCCCTGGGGGATGTTCGTGATAGATGCCGACCAGGAGGTAGTTCCGGCGGCGACCATCCAGGCGCCGGCGTTCAGCCGCACCTCCACCCTGGCCACACCGATGTTGTCGCCGGCGGTCCCGCTAACATTCACATGCGGCTCGTAAAGCCGCGTCCAGTTCGCCGGGTTGGTGATGTTTATCCAGGGAGGCGTGGTGTCGTTCGACGGGGGCGTCCAGTTGACCAGCACCCATATCCAGTGGATGGCCGTGTTGCCGGAGGTGTCCATCGCCCGGCCGGTGATGGTGTTGTTGCCCGGGACCAGGGTGGCTTCATAGGTGCCGTGGGTCCATTCGGGGACCGCCGGGGTGGCAAGGTGCCAGCCCGTCTCCGTGTTTATCTTGAACTCCACCTTCATCACTGCCACATCGTCAGAGGCATTCCAACGGACCGTATATGATAGCGTATGGAGGATGGAGCCGTTCACCGGGTCGTAGATGTAGATGTGGGGCGCCACGGTATCATTGCCCGCCACGATGTAGTACACGGTGACATTGTCATAGCCCACGTTCCCGGAGGTGTCCACCGCGCGCGCTTCGATGAGGTTCCTGCCGGGGTCCAGCGTCAGGTTGTAGTTGAATGAGGTCGTCCCGAAGACCACGTTCCAGCCGTGGGAGTTGACCTGCGCCTCGACCCTCAGGACCGCCACATCGTCGTTTGCCGCGCCCCAGAGATTGATAATGGAATGGTCGAATATCTGTTCCTCGGTCGGGTCGGTGATGTTTACTGACGGCGAGACCGTATCGTTGGTCGGGCCGGTGCCGTTCACGTGGACCGTTATATTTGTGGTATTTGTGAAACCGACGCCATCGGTAACCCGGGCCCTGAGGCTGTTCTCCCCGACCGAGAGAAGCACATCATAGCTCCAGTTCAAGATGGGCGTGTCGGGTTCGGCAACTGTATGCATGATGTAACTGTTCACGCCCAGCTCTATCTTTGCGACAGAGAAATCGTCGGAGGCCCAGCCCCTCACGGTGATGGCCGCATGGTCCAAGGTCATCCCCATTGTCGGGTAAAGGAATCCTATGGACGGCGGGGTGGTGTCAGATGGCGTTCCTGGCTGGGCGGAGATATTCATGTAATAATCTATCCACCGGGGTTTCCAGGGGTCCGCAGAGACCTTGATGTAGTAGATTCCGGTATAATCCGGTTCCCATCGCAGATTCTCCTGCTCCCCCACTCCGCTGTCATTGAACATTGTCTGCAGGGTGAAGTTCGAATTGTATATGATGACCTCCCCGGCGCCTTCCCCGTACTCGGCCATGAAGACCAGGGAGACATTCCCGCCGGCCTCGCACCTGCAGAAATAGACATCCGAGGCGTCCCCGTCCCCGACGGCACCGTGAGCGTGGTAATAGAATGCAGTCCCGTTCCGGGCGCTGCCGAAGTCCTCGCCGGCGTCCCCCGTTTGAGAGGCGTCCTCCTGGTCGTAGATGTCCAGCCAGACCGTGTAGTTCGTGTAGCCGCTGGAGGCGTTGCCGTCCATCTGCGCCTTGATATAATAGGTCCCGTTCAGGTCGCCCTGGATGTAGCGGTGGGTCCAGCGACCATGGCTTTCCGAAGAGATGTTCGGGGAGCTGGCGATGGCCGTGCCGTTTTCGTCCAGGATGGAGAAATAGATGTCGTTGCCGAACCCGTTGGTCAGGTTGATTGTCCAGCGCATGTCGGCGTACATCTGGAATTTGTAGTAATCCGTGGTGTCGGTCAGGTTGACCTGTCCCTCGTACGAGCCGGGAGGTATGACCTCGGCCCCGGCCAGATCGTCGTTGGGCTCGGTATCGGCGGGCGCGCCCGGCAGGAGGGCGACCAGGCTGGCGGTCATCAATAGCACAACAATCATAGTCCTTCTTCTGTTCATCTTGACAACCTCTGAGAGATATGTGGGCGGTCCTATGATAAAGGTATTTGCGAATCTATTTAAACGAAAAGAAAAAAGGCCCCGCGTCAAGGCGCGGGGCCGTTTTGCCCCGGCTCAGGCCCTTCTCTTCCGCAGCATGACCAGGCCAAGCGCCACGGCTGCCACGAGCAACAGCGCCTCGAACCCCGGCAGGAACCCCTTTTTTGTGTTGATGTCGGTGCTGCCACCGGTCACGCTGACGCTCACGGTCGCGGTCTTCACCGCACTCTTTGCGTCCGTCACCTTGAGCGCGACCAGGTAGGTCCCGGTCTTGTTGAAGGTGTGGGTCGGGCTCTGCTGGTCGCTGACCTGTCCGTCCTTGAAGTCCCAGCTGAATGTGTACGGGCCGGTGCCGCTCGAGACCGAGGAGACGAAAACGACCGAAAGCGGCGCTTTTCCCTTCGCCGGGGCGCCGGTCGCCGCGACCACGAGCGGGTTGCCGCCGCCTCCGCCGCCGATCTTTACGGTTATCGCGGTCGCGGTCTTCGATATGCCGTTGGAATCCGTGACGGTCAGAATGGCCGTGTAGGTCCCGTTCGCAGTGTAGGAGTGTGTCGCGGCCGCGCCCGTTCCGCTGCCGCCGTCCCCGAAGCTCCAGTTGTAAGAGTAGGGCGCCTTTCCGCCCGATGCGGAGCCGCTGAAAGTGATTGTCAGCGGAGGGGCGCCGCCCGTCTTGTCGGCCGCGGAGGCGACTGCCAGCGGGTTCCCCGCTCCGCCGCCGGTGGCCGCAACGGAGAGCGCGCTTGCGGTCTTCGTGGCGCTGGCCGAATCCGTGACGGTCAGCAGGACCGAGTACGTCCCGGCGGCCGTGAATGTGTGCGAGGCCGTGGCGCCGGTCCCGGTGCCGCCGTCGCCGAAGTTCCAGCTGTAGGTGTAGGGCGGGGTGCCGCCGGAGGCCGTCCCCGTGAACGCGACGGCAAGCGGCACATCTCCGCCGGTCCTGTCTGCCGTGACGGAAGCTGTGAGCGGATTTCCCCCGCCACCCGTAACTGTTATGGCAAATGGCGGGGATTGCGCGGTGGCGCCTTGTGATGTCGTGACGGTCAGGACGACCTGGTATGTTCCCGGGGAGTTGTATGTGTGCGACGGCATGGCCGACGTGGATGTTCCGCTGTCTCCGAAGTCCCAGCTGAATGTGTAGGGCATGTCCCAATTATAGAATGTTGTGTCGTTTGGTTTTGAATCCGTGATATTCGGTACGAAATCGACGCCCATCGGAGCGGCACCGCTCGCCTGCGAAGCGACCGCCCGGGCGGATATCGGCTTGCCATAGAGCCCCACCCAGGGCACTTTCATCACGAAATCGTAATTGTCTTTTTCCAGTCCGCCGGATATCGTGTACGGAGTGTCCACGAACCCGTCCCGGTCAAGGTCGGGGCCGGTCTTGTCGCTCCAGAAGTTACCTTGCTTGACCTTCTTGTCCGTCCACCATACATCCCCGGTGTAGTCGTCATACCATTCGTTGCCTGCCCGGTTGGACGATGCCTGCGTCCCGCCCCCGGCGTTGCCGATGAAATTGTTGAGTGCTATATGATTGGTTTCGGAGCCTGTCACGCTCAAGGCCAGCCTCGAACAGCCCTCGAAAATGTTGGCGCGGACGTTGTTCGAGTTGGATCCAATGATTGCCGCTCCCGTTTCCGCGTCCATTATGAGGTTGCTATGTATGTATTCGTTTGTCGTGCCATCTTTCAGGCTGAGGCCGGTGGATGCACCCGATATGGTGTTGTTGGAGATGATCCCGCCCTTACCATCAAGCGTAGGAAGGGGATTGATCACCCCTTCGACCGATATGCCGGTCTGCCCGTCTTGGATAGTGTTGTCGAAAAGATGGCATGACTTGGCGGCCGGACCGAGCCGGATTGCTGTGGAGACACCGGAAAAGCTGTTGTGGTAAAGGGACCTGCCCTCGTCGGAGCAGTTGATCCCGATGTCGCCGCCGGTGAAGGTGGAGTTCCTCACTCCGCAGGATGACCCCTCCAGGCGCACAGATTCCCTGTCGTTGCTGAATGTGCAGGCCTCTAAGTCCCCGCCGCCTCGTAGCGACCCCAGCTTGATGCCTTGCGCATTGTCCTCGAACACGCAGTCCTGGATCGTCACCGCCGCATCGCATCCGCTGGTGCTGATCGCCCAGAACCCGGCCGGGATGCCGTGGATCCTGCAATTGACGATCTTGAGGCAATCCTCGTTGGTCACTATGTCTATGCCGGTCTGGTCCGTCGATGTGATGTCCCAGCCGCTCACGACGAACGGGTCTTCCTTGCTGCCGGTGCCACCCGTTATCCCAAGCGATTCGTTGATGCTGAAGGTCCCCGAGAGCCACAGCGGGGCGTGCGGCGTGTAGGCCCGCCCGCCGGCCCTTGCTTGGGTTCCGGCCTCCGCCGTCCCGCCCAGGCAGGAAAGGACAGAAAGGACAACCATGGCGGCTATCAGCAAGGCCGGAAGACCTCCGTTTGTCCGCAACATCCTCCGCGTATCCATCATGTTCACACCCTACAAATCGTGGTGGGTCGTATCGACTCGGGCAATATTTATATTTGTTCGGGCCGGAACGGATAAGTGAGATATGAATGGGGAGCCGGGGCCACAAGCCGGCCGGCTCCCCACGGGCGTCTGTCCGTTTCCCCGTTTAATCCCTTCTCCGGTACAGCAGGATCAGTCCGACCGCCAGCGCCGCCACGAGGAAAAGGGCCTCGAACCCCGGTTGCGCTTTGGTGTTGGTTGGCTTCTTGTAGGTCACGTACAGCGTCTGCGAGGCCTTCTGGCCGGCGCCGTCGGTGGCCGTGATCACGAACACGTTGCTTCCGACGGTCAGGTTGACGGTCGCTTCCCAGCTTGTCGTGCCGGTTAATTGGACCGGCGCTCCGTTGAGCGTCAGCTCGACCTTTGCTAGCTGGAGGTTGTCTGAAGCCGTTCCCGTGACCTTGAGCTTGGCCTTGGTGACCTTGGTCCCGTTCGCCGGGGTGGTGAAGCCGGCCGACGGGGCGAGGCTGTCCACCGTCACGATAAGCTGGGTGGTGTTGGTGTTTCCGGCGCTGTCGGTCACCTTGACATTGATGGTGTTTGCGCCCTGCGCCAGGGTGAAGTTCACGAGGCTCCAGGTGGCCGTTCCGGACGCGACAATCCATGCCCCCGAGCCCACGCTGAGCTCGACCTTCGAGAGGGCGATGTTATCCGTGGCAGTGCCTCCGACGGCGATGCTGACCGTCGTGAGGACGCTGCCATTTGCCGGCGTGGTCACGGCCACAACCGGGTTGGCCCGGTCCAGGTACACCGTCAACTGCCTGGAGGCAAAGCCGATGTTGCCGGCGGCATCAAGGGCCCGGACATGGAATGTGTTTCCGCCTTCGTTGAGAGTGACGGCCGCGGTCCACGCGCCCGTGCCGGAGCAGTTGGCCCAGGTGGCGTTGTCCCGGCTCCACTGGACGAGCACCACGCCGATGTTGTCGGCGGCGTTCCCGGCCAGATTGATATCCGCTGTCGCGTAGGCGGCACCGCTTGCGGGGGAGGTGATGTTGACCGAAGGCTTCACATCGTCGGTCACCCCCAGGGTGATGTTGAATGTGTAGTTGTTGTTCCCGGCCTGCACATCCAGGTAATGGGTGCCGTCAGCGGTGAGCGTGTATTCCAGCTTCGTCGGAACCATCTGGTTGACATAGCTCGTGCTCTTCTTGGACAGCCGGTCCGGTCCGTAAAGCGATATCCGGCCGGTCGTGGTCCCGCTGATCAAAATGAAATCCACGGTCAGCGCGGCGCCCTTGGTGCCCGTGAAGCTGTAGTAGTCGTGGTTGTCGTCGTCGCCGAGAAGCCCGGGATGTTCCACGGCGGCCTCCACCGGCCGCGCGTGGTCGATGTCGTCCCCGCTGTCGCCCAGAATGCCGGCGTCGTTTTGGTCCTCTATCGTGATCTCTATTGTATAGGTGTTCTCGCCCTCCACCAGGAGGTAGTACGTTCCGCCGCCGGCGCTCGAGGTTATCCAGCTCTTGGCCTTGCTCACGCCGGGGTTCAGATATCCGGTCGAGGTGAGCATGTTCTTGTCCGGCTTGTATATTTCAAGACTGGTGTCGTTGAGCTCCGTGTCCCCGTTCGTGAAGAGGATGTAAAACATCTGGCCGGCGCTGACGTTGAAGCGGTAGGCGTCCTTCTTGTCGGCGTCGATGAGCGACCCGGTGTAGGTCCCGTTGCCGGGGAGCCAGTAGGCGGTGTGTATGTCGCCGGCGACGTCCGTTCCCGAGCCCACGTCGTCCGGATAGGTCATCGAGATGCCGATGGTGTAGTTGTTCTCGGAGCTCTGGGCCAACAGGGTGTAGGAGCCGCCGGTGGAATCCGATGTGGTGTAATGGAGGGACTTTGAGACGGTCGGGTTCAGGTAGCCGGTGGACATCAACATGTTCTTGTCCGGTTTGTAGACCGTCAAACTGACGGCGCCCGGCGAGTCGCCGGAGGTCAGGGTGAGATAGAATGTGGCGCCGGGCGGGACCGTCCATTTGTAATAGTCCTTGTCGTCCTTGTTGGCCAGCCAGCCGGTGAAGTTGCCGATGCCTATCTCCCTCGGGGTCAGGATGGTGTCGCCGGCATCGCCCTTCTGTCCGGCGTCCCACTGGTCGAACACTTCCAGCGTGAATGTGTAGTTGCTGTCGTCGCCGTCCGCCTTCACGTAGTAGTAGCCGCTGTCGCCCTGGCCGATGGTGTACTTGAACGACCACGAGAGCCCGGAGACCTTGTAGCCCGAGGAACCGATCATCGACGAGCCCTGGTTGATGCCGTATACAGTGAACGCCGTCTGGTCGCCGGTCCCGACGGTGCAGTTGACCGTGAAGTACTGGCCCAGCTCGACCATCCACTTGTAGTAGTCGACCGAGTCCACCGTATGCGTCATCTGGCCGTTATACGTGCCGGGGGTCACGAGATCGGCGGCGGTGAACGTGTCGTTCCCGACGCTGTCCCCGGCGGCGGTACCGCCGAGCATGCCGATGGCGCTGGCCACGAGAACAAGCACTATAGATCCGGTCCTGATCTTCGTGTTCATGGTTTCCACACCCGGTCAGTGAAAGCGCCGTCGGCAATATTAAGATTTGCGTAATCTATCGGATTGCAGACGACGAACGAAAAACGAAAAACGGCGCACGGCGCAGGGCGCAAGGACGATGGCACAAGGAACATGGCGCAAGGCGCAAGGTGGGACGGGGAAGACCCACCCCTGTTCCCTGCACATTATGCCAGGTGTCTCCGCCCTTGCGCCCTGCGCCCTGTGCCTTGTGCCTTCCCCTTACGTTCTCCTGCGCTTCAGGATGACCAAACCGACGACAACGGCCGCCACGAGGAACAGCGCCTCGAACCCCGGCTGGGCCTTTGCCTTTTCGTACGTGACAGTTACGGTCTTTGCCTGCGTGTTGTCGGCGATGTCGGTGGCCGAGACGACGATGGTGTTCTTTCCCTCCTTGAGGGTGATATTGGTCGCAGTCCAGACGCCGTTGGCGAATGCCGCAGGCACCGTGGCGCCGTTGACCGTAAGCTCGACCTTCTTCACGGCCGAATTATCGCTGACCGAGCCTGTGAGGGTGGCCAGCCTGGATTTTGTGACCTTCGCCCCGTCTTTCAGCGATGCCACGGTGATGTTGGGCTTCATCGTGTCCCCTCCGGGTATGTAGAAAACGAACCTGGATGTGATGTTGAAATTGCCTGCGTAGTCGGTCGCCCGGACCCAGACCGTGTTCCCTCCTTCGCCGACCGCAAGGCCCGGGTAGCTCCAGCTCGTCGTACCGACAGCCATCCACCAGACTATGCCGCTCAGGCTCGCCTCCACCTTGAAGACGCCGTAATTGTCCGAGGCCGTCCCGGCGAGGTTGAACGTCGAGGAAGACAGCACGGCCCCGCTGGCCGGCGAGGTGATCGCGACCTGGGGCTTCACGGTATCGTTCCCGCCGGCTGGAACGTAGGCCAGGGTTATCCAGGTCAGGTTGGTGTTGCCGGCGACATCGGTCGCCCGGGCGTAGATGGTGCTGATGCCCGTGCCGATGGTCAGGCCGGGATAGCTCCAGCTCGTCGTACCGGTCGCCATCCACCAGCTTATCGCGCTGAGGCTGACCTCGACCTTGAACACGCCGTTTTCGTCGGAGGCGGTCCCGGACAGCGTGAATGTGGCGTTCGAAAGCGTGCTGCCGTTGGCCGGCGATGTGATGAGGATTTGCGGTCTTGTGGTGTCGTTGAGCGAGGCCGGCTCGTAGGACAGCGTTATCCAGGCGGCGGCCGTCTTCCCCGAAATATCCGTGGCCCGGGCGTAGACGGTGCTCACGCCGACTGGCAGTATCAGGCCGGAAAAGGCCCAGCTATCCGTTCCGGTCGCAAGCTCCCAGGCGATGCCGCTGAGGCTTACCTCCACCTTGGCCAGGCCGGTGTCGTCGGAGGCCGTTCCCGCCAGGTTCACGGAGCTCGTGTTTACTGTGCTCCAGTTGGCGGGCGCATTTATCGTGATGTTGGGAATCCGGGTGTCGTTGGCCCCGGGAGGCATGTAGAAGATTGTTATCGAGGTCGTGTTGAAGTTGCCCGCAAAGTCCGTCGCTTTGGCAAAGACGGTATTTCCGCCCTCCCCGATGGTGAAACCGGCATAGGTCCAGCTGTCCGTTCCGGACGCCATCGTCCACACGATCCCGCTGAGGCTGACCTCCACCTTGGCCACGCCGAAATCATCCGATGCGGTGCCCGAAAGGTTGAATGTGGAGTGGTCGAGCGTACTGCCGTCCGAGGGAGATGTGATGGAAATATGCGGCCTCGCGGTGTCGTTGGCCCCGCCCGGGACATAGGATAGCGTTATCCAGGTGATGTTTGAGTTTCCGGCGTAATCGGTCGCCCTCGCATAGACGGTATTGATGCCTTCACCGATGGTAAGCCCGGCATAGGTCCAGCTCTCGGTGCCGGAGGCCATCCACCAGCTTATCGCGCTGAGGCTGACCTCGACCTTGGCCACGGCGAAATCGTCGGACGCTGTGCCGGACAGATTGAACGTGGCGTGGTCCAGGATGGTGCCGTTGGCAGGCGAGGTGATGGCTATCTCCGGTCGATGCGTGTCGTTTCCGCCGCCCGGGACGTAGGCCAGCGTTATCCAGGTGATGTTGCGGTTGCCGGAACCGTCCGTCGCCCTGGCGTAGACCGTGCTGATGCCTTCGGGAAGGGTGAGGTTCTCGTAGGTCCAGCTCTTTGTCCCGTTGGCCGGCGACCACGCGATGCCGCTCTGGCTGACCTCCACCACGGAAACGGCGACGTTGTCCGAGGCAAAACCGGAGATGTCGGTCGTGGCGTCGTCCAGCGTCGAGCCGTTCGCCGGCGAGCTGATCGACACCATGGGGGCCTCCTCGTCGATGATTATCCGGCCGCACGGCGCAGCGCTTCCGTTCCATTCGCTGTTTTTCGGCCCGGTTCCGGCGAAAGCGCCACCCGAGAGCCCGCCCAAAAGAATCAACACGCACAACGCCATCGACACTGCTCTCTGCTTCATCGGCACAACCTTCCCGGGCCTAGCAAAGAAACTGGCGGGTATAATAACGTTTTCCAGCGACGCTGCCGGTGCATGCCCCCGACGGCCAACTGAACGCGGCAGAACGGCCGGGCAGCCGTTACTTCTGGCTCATCTTCTCCTTCTTGAGAAGCAGCTCCCACTCGCTGTCGACCGTCTTTTGTATTTCCTCGATATCCTTTTCGCCCAGGTGGCGGAACCGGCCCTGCGTGCGGAAATAGTCCTTCACCGCCACTTTCTTCGTCGGCTTCTTGACGGTGTAGACGCCGTTTTCGACCTCGTACATCGGCCAGACGTTCGATTCGACCGCAAGCCGGCCGATCTGTATCGATTTCTCCGGGTCGGACTTCCAGCCGGCCGGGCACGGCGACAGCACCTGGATGTACTTGGGGCCGCGGATGTCGCGGGCTTTTTGGACCTTCTTGACGAAGTCCTCGGGGTACGAGACGCAGGCCGTGGCCGTGTACGGGATGCGGTGCGCGGCCATTATCTCGACGCCCGATTTCTTTGGCTCCATCTTCCAGGCGCGCGTCTGGCCCACGGGCGTGGTGGTGGTCCAGGCGCCTATCGGCGTGGACGAGGACCGCTGTATCCCCGTGTTCATGTAGGCCTCGTTGTCGTAGCAGATGTAGATTATCTCGTCCCGGCGCTCCACTGCGCCCGAGAGCGCCTGGATGCCTATGTCCAGCGTGCCACCGTCACCGGCCCAGGCCAGGACGTTGATGTCCTTTTGGCCCTTGGCGTCCAATGCAGCCCGTACACCGCTTGCAGATGCGGCGGCCGTTTCGAAAGCGGTGAACAGCACGGGCACCTGGATGCTGCAGTACGGGAACACTCCGGGCATGACCGCCCAGCAGCAGGCCGGCACGCACATGATGGTCCGCTTGCCGAGCGCCTTGAGCGCCAGCCGCAGCGCGAGGCAGGCCCCGCAGCCGGGGCAGCCCATGTGGCCCGGAGCCACGTGCTCCTCAATCGGGATGGTGGTCTTGACCATTCAGGCCACCTCCGGGCGCTTGAGGTCTATCCATTCCTTCTCGGCGTCGAGCCCGCCGGACCTGACCTTGAAGAGATTGTCGTAGAGCTTTTCGACCGTTTTCATCGTTATGTCCCGTCCGCCAATTCCGACGACGAAGTTCTTGACGGCCGGCCGGTCCTTGAGGTTGTAGAGGGCGCCCTTTACCTCGGTGAAGAAGGCGCCGCCGTCTCCGAAAGTGTAGCTTCGGTCCATCACGCCTATCGTATGGACATGCTTTCCAAGCGCCCTTATCTCCTCGGTCGGGAAGGGCCTGAAGCTTCGAATGCGCGCCAGCCCGACCTTCTTGCCCTCCTTGCGCAGCTTGTCGATGACCTCGCGGATGGTGCTTGCGGCCGTTCCGGCGTTCATCAGAACGACATCGGCGTCCTCGGTCCGGTACTCGTCGAGCAGGCCGCCGTAGCTTCGGCCGGTGAGCTCCTTCCACTCCTTCTCGACCTTCAGTATCTTTTGACGCGACCGGTCCATCGCCTCGGCTATGAGATACCGAAGCTCCATGTACCACTGGTGCGGCATCGACAGCGAGCCGAACCCGCGGGGCTTGTCCACGTCGAGCTTTATCTCGGGGTCGAACGGCGGGAGGAAGCCGTCGACCATCGCCTGGTCCGGTATCTCGACCGGCTCGTAGGTGTGCGACAGGAAGAACGCGTCCTCGGTCGTGAACGAGGGGAGCATGATGTCCGGCGATTCGGAGATCTTGTAGGACATGATGACCGTGTCCAGCTCCTCCTGCGTGCTTTCGGAGTAGAACTGCATCCACCCGGTGTCGCGCTGCGATATCGAATCGGTCTGGTCGGCCCACACGCTCCAGGGCGGCGCCACGGCGCGGTTGACATTGACCATCACGACCGGGGTCCGTGCGCCGGTGGCCCAGTGCAGGAGCTCGTGCATGAGCAGAAGCCCCTGCGAGGACGTGGCGGTGAAAGTCCGTGCGCCGGCCGAGGCGGCGGCGATGCAGGCCGCCATGGCGCTGTGCTCCGATTCCACGGTGACGTATTTTGCCTTCATCTCGCCGGAGGCGACGAAGTCGGCCACCTGCTCCACGATGGCTGTTTGCGGCGTTATGGGGTATGCGGCGATGACCTCGGCCCGGGCCAGCTTCGCCCCGTATGCGGCCGCATAATTTCCGTTGATAAGTTTCTTGACCATGCGCTCAGTCCTCCGTGACCATGGTGATGCACTTTGCCGGGCACTCGGTGGCGCAGATGCCGCAGCCCTTGCAGTGGTCGTAGTCGAACTCGATGCCCGAGCCGTCCTCGAGTATGCGGATGCTCATGTCGGGGCAGAACTTCCAGCATATCCAGCACTTCTTGCAGGCCGGCTTGTCGAAGAGCGGCTTGAATGTCCTCCACGAGCCGGTCTTGAACGCCTCGCGGGTGTCCTCGTAGGTTATCGGGGCCAGGGGCAGGTCCTTGTAGCTCTTTATGGGCTTGCTCACGCCACCACCGCCTTTTCGTACGCTTCCATGGCGGAGGCGGCGTTCTCCTCCTTCTTGACGGGCACCGAGGCCCGGATGGACTTGATGACCGATTCGAGCTTGACGATCCCCAGCACCTTGACCATCGCTCCCAGTATCGCCGTGTTGACGATGGGGGTGGTCCGGCTGCCCACGCCGTGCTTGATGGCGATGCCTGTGGCGTCGACGGTGGCCACCTTCTGCCCGCCGTTGCGCTTGTATGTCTCCGGGCCCTTCGAGGAATTGATGATCATGGTGCCGTTGGGCTTGAGCCCGGCCGAAACGTCGACGTACTTCATGAGGAACGTGTCGAGCACGACCACGACGTCGGGCTCGGAGATCTCGGAGCGAATCCGCAGAGGCCGGTCGTCCATCCGGAGGAACGCTGTCACCGGGGCGCCCCGGCGCTCCACGCCGAAATACGGGAACGCCTGGACGTCCTTGCCCTCGTCGAAGAGGGCGCTCGCCAGCATCGTGGACGCCACCACTGCCCCCTGTCCACCCCTGCCATGGAAACGGATTTCCAGCACACATCTACCCCCGCGTAGCGGAATTTCATCAACGCTATTAAACCTGTCGTATGCGCGCGAGCAGGGCGCCCGTGCGTGACATTTTGGTTCCGAGAGACAATCATTAAATACACGGTTCCGAAATATCCAACCCGAGAGGAATCCACCATGACGGCCGAGGGCGAAGTGGAGCGATTCAAGACGTTCGTGAAGGGCCTGGACGAGAGGATGGAGGGCGGCATCCCCGCCGGCCACATCGTCCTGCTGGCGGGCCGCGCCGGGAGCATGAAGTCGACGCTGGCCTTCAACATCCTATACAACGCCGCCAAGAGCGCCGGCAAGCGGTCCATCTACATCTCGCTGGAGCAGCGCGCCGACAGCATGCTGCGCCAGATGTCCAAGTTCGGCATGGACATGACCGGCGTGGACCAGATAATGATAATGGACCTGAGCAAGCTGCGCACCACGAAGGAGCTGTCGCTTTCGCCGTCCCAGCAGGACTGGATGCCGGCAATCCTGCGCGGGATTACGGCCTACCGCCAGAACTTCGGCTGCGAGCTCGTGGTCATAGATTCCCTGGACGCCCTTTACACGCTCTCCCAGATGGAGAACCCGCGGGTCAAGCTCTACCATTTCGTCGAGGGCCTCCGCGACCTGGGGATAACCGCCATCCTCATCTCCGAGATACGCAACAGCGAGATGCAGTTCGGCCAGTACGGCATCGAATCCTTCCTCTCGGACGGCATCATCCACATAGACCTCACCCGCGAGGGCAAGAACGTGGGCCGCTACATCGGCGTGGCCAAGATGAGGGAGACCAACCACGTCCAGGGCTATTTCCCGCTCATCGCGGACAAGACCGGCTTCCGCATCGTCACCAAGTGAGGGCATCCGCCGCACCGGGAGGTGCAGGATGAAGGGCCGAAAGAAGCTGCGCGAGAAGTCACCCGGAAAGCCCGAGAGGAAGGGCTCCGCTCAAAAGCCCGGCGAGGGCAAGTTCGCCCCCATCATCGAGGAGCTGGGCCGCATGAAGACGCGCCTGGAGGCCGACGCCTCGTACCTCAGCACGCGCCAGCTGTCCCTGCAGGAGCGGACCCAGATGGAGATCGAGGGCGAGCTCCTCCGCAAGGAGCAGGACGTCCGCGTCGATTTCGATGCTGCCTTCCGCCAGCGCCCGCAGGTCCTGGTCGAGATGGTCTCGGCCCTGCGCCGCTACGGCGACGTCGACGTGATGCGCAACCTGGTGTTCGCCGCCGAGACTCTCTACGGCGACAAGCTGCGGGAGCTCCCCGGCGGCATCGAGTTCTGGGAGGACCTGAAAAGGGAGGTCGCGCCGCTTCCGCACCCGCCGGCGCTCACGCCGGCGGACCTGCGAATCCAGAGGCTCCAGGCCATCGAGATATTCAGGGAGGCGATAGTCTCATACGACATGCTGTCGGATTCTGCGGGGTCTCAGCCTGCAAGGGGAACGGAGGCGCCCGTGACCGGATCATCCAGCGCCCCGGTAGCGGGGTCCGTTCCAACTTCGCCGGCGCCCCCGGGGCCGGAGCCCGAAACCCCGGCCCAGGCGGATCCCGCGCCCGCGGAACCGGTCCGGGAGCCGCCTGCCCCCGTCACCGAAGCTCCCCCGCCGCAGGTCGGATCTTCCGCCGAGCCCGATCCCGCGCCGGCCCCGCCCGTTGCTCCAGTCGAGCCCTCTGCCACATCCCCGGCCGGGCCGCCTCCGGACGAGCAGGCTCCCCGCCTCGACCAGATGGCCCGGAGGATGAAGCAGCAGGAGGAATCGCTGAAAAATGATTGCGACGCGCTGTTGGCCCGCGAGCAGGATCTGCTGGCGCTCGAGAAGCGGCTCGAGGAGAAGGAAAAGCAACTGCGGTCGTCAGAGGAAGAGGCGGGAAAACGGCTTTCCGGCCGAGAGGAGGAGCTCTCGGGCCTCCGCAAGAGGGAAGCGGAGCTTGCGGCAGAGCTCGAGGCAGGTCGCGAGCTCCACAGGAAAACGGCCGCGGAGCTCGAGCGCGCGCTCAGGCAGGCAGCCGACGGCGCAGCGACCGCCGATTCGCTCCGGGAACGCGAGGAGGCTCTCTCCCGCGCCCGCCTGCAGGTCGAGGAGGAACGCGCCGGCCTGCAAAAGCTCCAGGACGAACTGAATGCGGAGGAGGAGAGGCTCAGGAACCTCGGCCGGGAGCTTGACCAAAAAAGCGCCATTCACGCCGAAGCGGTGGCACCCCAGCAAGAGGCTTTGGCTTTATCTTTGCCGCTGGTCCCGGCCGTGCCTGCTCCCGAGGCAGCTGCAGATTCACCGGTAACGGCCCCGCCTTCAGCACCGGCCGATGCCCCACGAACGCCTCAGCCGCCCGGACCGTCCCCGGTCTCCGAAACAAGCATCCTCGGCCGGCTGGCCATCCTGGCGGCATCGCCCCCGGAGGCCCGGCCAGCGAACGGGAAGCCGGCCCCGATGCCCGACATCCCGCCGCCGGAGGGCGAAGCGCCGGACCGCAAGGTCCTCTACAGGGTCAAGTGCCCCGGGTGCAAGAACGTCATCCCTGTCTTCACCCGTGAGCGGCCGCTGAAGATAAAGTGCGACGCCTGCGGGAAAGAGGGCGTACTGAAATAATAAAACGGCAAGCCGGGAAGCCGGGACCGCAAAAGACCGGCCCCGGGCCGGTCTTTTAGGCCGAGACGAGCGCAGCTCGTCTACGGAGCCGGCGAGCCGGAAGACCGGCCGTCGGCCGGTCCTCCTCCTCGGTAGCGACTCCGGTCGCTTCCGAGCCGGGGGGGTGAGCCGGTCCGAAAGCGACAGCAGTCGCTTGAGGAAAGGAGGACCGTGGACAAATCGCAAAGAGGTCCTCCGGTTAGCCGGGGAGCCGGTAAACCGGTAAAACGACCAACCGGCTTTCCGGCTCACCGGTTTACCGGCTTTCCCCCCGGCTCGCCGGTCCTCCGGCTCACCGGTTCCCCAGTTAGAATATTCATTTGCCGAACCGTCTTTTTCGCTTCTGGTAGGACCTTATCGCCCGGAGGAAATCGACCTTGCGCAGGCCGGGCCAGAAGACATCGGCAAAATAGAGCTCCGAATAGGCAAGCTGCCACAGCAGGAAGTTGGAGATGCGCTCCTCGCCCGATGTTCTCAGTATGAGGTCCGGATCCGGTAGATCAGAAGTGTAAAGGTGCGACGAGACCAGCTTCTCGTCGATGTCCTCGGGCCTGACTTTCCCGTCCCGGGCCTCCTGCGCTATCTCCCGGATGGCATTGAGTATCTCCTCGCGCCCGCCGTAGGCGACGGCGATGTTGAAGAAGTACTGGTCGTAGTCCTTCGTCTTCTCCTCGGCATAATGGATGGCGTCCTGGACGTCCTTGGGCAGAAGCGATATCTGGCCCAATGCCCGCACCCTTATCTTGTGCTTGTGAGCGCGTTCGTCGTCTCCGGCCCTGCGGAAGTTCTCGGCGAAAAGGCGCATGAGCTTTTCGACCTCGGCCGGGCTGCGCTTGAGGTTCTCGGTCGAGAATGCGTACACGGTCAGAACGCTTATGCCGACCTCGAGGCACCAGTTGACGATCTCCTCGAGCTTGTCGCGGCCGACCTGGTGGCCGTCCAGCGGGTCCATGCCCAGCTGGGCGGCGAAGCGCCGGTTGCCGTCCATGATGATGGCGACGTGCCGGGGAACCGGCTCGGCCTTTATCTCCGTTAGAAGCGCGTTCTCGTACGCCTGGTAGGCCGCGTCCCCCAGCGCCTTCGAGATGTCGGCTATCCTGTGCCTCCGCTCCGTCAAGTAAGCGTTAGCCGTTTAAAAGGTTTGCCCGGGGCGAGGGCCGAGGATGAACGCAAAATTATGGAAAAGTACAATAGAGACGAGAAGAGTCAAGGGGCAAGGCGCAGGGCGCAGGGCGCAAGGGCGAAGGCACAAGGAACAGGGCTCAAGGGACTGGGGCGGTCGGGAAAAGGCCATCCTTGCTCCATGCGCCTTGCCCCTTGAGCCTTGCGCCCTGCGCCACCGTGGACGAGCTTCGCTCGTCCCGGCCGAGAAGACCGGCCGAGGCCGATCTTCTACGGTGTGCCTTGCGCCTTGGACAGGGAGCAGTGATGGTCATGGACAAGGACATCGAGATATTCATCAAGAACAAGACGGACCTTCGGGGCGCCGCAGTGATAGAAGGGTTCCCGAGCGTGGGCCTCGTGAGCACGCTGGCCGCGAACTACCTCATAGAGCAGCTCAAGCTTCCCAAGATAGGCTGCATGATATCCAGCCAGCTCCCGGTCACGTCGATAATACGGGACGGGGAGCCGAACCACCCGGTGCGCATCTACGGGGACGCCCGGGTCGTGGTCTTCATCTCCGAGTTCCGGCCGCCGGCGGCGCTGGTCCAGCCCATCGTGGACAATATACTGGCCTGGACAAAGGAGAACGGCTGCGACATCATCATCTCCGCCGAGGGGCTCCCGATGCAGGAGACCGACTTGCACCCAGAGGAGATCCACGTCTTCGGCGTGGCCAGCACGAAGAAGGGCCGGGAGCTTCTGGCCCAGACCAAGATAAAAACGCTCAACGAGGGCATAATAACGGGAATCTCAGGCGTGCTCCTGAACGAGGGCGCCCGCACCGACCGCGACGTGGTTTGCGTGATAGCCGACGCCCACGAGAGCTACCCGGACGCGAGGGCGGCGGCCAAAATAGTCGAGACAATCGACGAGCTTTTGCCGCAGATAAAGCTCGACACCAAGCCGCTCTACGAGGAGGCGGAGAAGATGGAAACGGAGATAAAGGCGGCACTGTCGAAGATACAGCCGGCGCTGGCCGGCCACGAGAACCCCATCGAGATGGGGCAGGCTCCGGCGGGAATGTACAGGTAGCGTCGCTATCGGTGAAATCTGACGGGTGAGCCGGAAAGCCGGCAAGCCCGTAAGCCGGGGGGCGAACCGGCGAGCCCGTCCACCGGCTTACCGGCTCGCCCGTTCCCGTTCACCCCAGCCGGTCCCTCATCGGCCCCTGCGACGACGGCGGCAGTTTGGCCAAATGATAATCGATGCACTTGAGCAGCTCCCCGAAGACCTCCTGCTCGCCCGAGGCCTCCACCTGGTGGCGCGCCAGCTTGAACCACGGGTACAGCGACGAGGTCCGCTTCTGGATGACCGCGTAGAAATCATCGCGGTTTATCTTTCGCGGCTGTTTTCCCGAGAGCGCCTCCATGAGCGGAATGTCGGCCGACTCGGTGCATATCTGGGCGATGTCCGCCGACGAATAGCCTTCGGTCCTCTGGGCCAGGTCCTCGATGCTGACCGACGAATCGATGGGACGCTCCTTCATGTGTATCTTGAATATCTGCGCCCGCGAGAGCTGGTCGGGGGGCGGGACGAACACGAGCTTGCTGAACCGGCCCGGGCGCCGCAGGGCCGGGTCGACGTCCCAGGGCGAGTTGGTCCCGGCCAGCACCAGCACCTTTTCGAGCGGGCCCTGCACGCCGTCGAGATTGATGAGCATCTCGTTTACGAGGCGCTTGGCGTAGCCTTCACGCGATTCGTCGCGGCGGCCGCCGACCGCGTCGATCTCGTCGAAGAACAGTATCGCCGGGGCGTACTTGCGGGCGCTCTCGAATGCGGAGCGGACATTTCGCTCGCTGTCGCCGACCCACTTGCTCAGTATCTCGGATATCGTCATCGTGAGGAAATTGGCGTTGCACTCCCCCGCCGACGCCCGCGCGATGAAGGTCTTGCCGCAGCCGGGCGGCCCGTAGAGCAGGATGCCCTCGCCGGCCCGCTTGCCGTACATCTGGAATATCTCGGGATGCTGGAACGGGTAGACGATCGCCTTTCGTATCTCCTCCTTGACCGAATCCAGCCCTCCGACGTTGGAGAAATTGATGTTCGGCTTCTCTATCGGCACGACGTCCTTGAGCTTCTCCTCGTCGGAGCCTCCGCCGCCGCCATGGCTGGCGCGGGTGGCCTGCGGCCGCATCGAGACAGCCTTCCCGTAGAACGTCTGGGCCATGTTGGCCCGGAACTCCTTTTCGCTCTTGTCGGACGAGGCCTTGGAGGCGTTCACGTAGGCCTCGGCCGCCTGCAGATAAAGGTCGCGGGCGGCGTCCTTGTCCCCGGATTCTTCCTTCCTGCGGGCGGCCGTGGCGTAGGCCTTTCCCTCGGCGACGAAGTTGTCGGCTGCGCCCATTTCCAAACACCTGTGAAGTGAAGAGGGTGCGGCCGCGCTACGCTTTCTCCCTTTCCTTCTTTATCTTGTCCTCGAGGGCTGTTTCGTCCCCCGTTTCGCTCTTGAGCTCGGCCATGAGCTCCGACTTGAGCGATTCCTGTTCCCGGGTGGACTCGGGCGAGGTGAGCGTTTCCATCTGGGTGGACAGAAGCTCCGACGTGGCCGTGACCTTCTCGACCGAGGTCCTGATCGCCGTTATAGCGGCCTCCATCTTCTGGCTGTCGAAGCCCATGGCCTTCTGGGCGTAGGCCAGGTCCTTGCCTATCTCGACTATCTCGGTCAGGCTCTCCTGGTCCTGGAGGGCGTTTCGCATCGTCGAGGACATCTCGAGCATGGAGCCCACGGTGTTGAGCTGGCCGGCGGCGGAGCCGTACTGCTTGGAGGCGACGCGGAAGCCGCGCTCGTCTCCGTTCTTGAGGGAGTTCTTGGCTTCCTCGCGGGCCTTGTCGCGCTTTTCCTTTATCTGGGCTTCGCGCTTTTCCAGCTTCTTCTCGGATATGGAGATCTTGGTTATCAGTTCCTGCGGTGACATCTTCTTCTTGAAAAGGTCTATCATTGTAGGGCCTCCCGGGTGGTCATACGTATTTGCGATTAATAAAGGTTTACCCTCAATCCATGAAAGAGTACTCATCCCGTAACTTGCTCACCTGGACGACCTCGTTTCGGGACATCCAGTCCTTGAGGAGCTCCTCGACCTCCCGGGTCTGCATGCCGAGCCTCTCCTGCAGGACGGCCCTCGTGAAGATGCCGTGCTTGTCGGACACGGCCCTGACGGCGCCCTTCATCCCCGTGACGGGGGCGTCCTTCACGAACCATTCCGAGTAGGCCCGGGTCTTGGGGTCCTGCTCGTTGAAGCTGAGCGCCGATGCGGACAGGTCCTGGATGAAAAGCGACAGGTTGGGGTGGACGAACGAGCGGGCAAGCGCCGCAAGCTCAGCCGGCGCCCGGGTGAGGACGAAGCAGTGCGCCACGAACTGGCCGGCGGCCCGCGCTCCCTCTGCCTCGTTCAGTATGCCCTGCTTCTGGATGGCAGGCGCAAAGCCGCACGCCACCACGCCCGTTTGCTTTGAAAGCAGGCCGAAACGGACCTCTCCCTTCGTGAACATCCCGTCGGGCGCAAGGTGCGGCTCCCATCTGGGTTCCTTGGCATAGAAACCGAGAGGCAGGTAGTCGGGCGTGTGCTTTCTCATCTTCTCGAAAACGCCGGCGACGAACTGCTTTGCCGTGAGGGTAAGCTTCCGGTCCTCGTCGGCCTGGCGCGCCAGCGCCTCGGCGTGCCCGGCCTCGAGCGTTTCGACCGCTTTCTGGACCTCGGCGACCTTGTCGGGGTCGTTCATCCGCGCCCGCGCCGATTCCCACTCGTCGGGGAAGAAAGACCGGTCCAGCTCCCGCAGCCGGTCCCAGAGCTTGAAGAGGGTGCCGACGTCCTGCTCATACGATGTGAAGACCGGCTCCGCATCGGCCAGCGGCTTGTCCAGGACCCCCTCGAGCCGGGCGACCTTGTAGCCCTTCTGCTTGTACTCCCCGTAACGCGCCAGGAGTGCCTTTTGCTTTTCCTCTTGGGTCTTTTTCTGATAGAACCGCTCGGATAGCTCGTCGACCCTGGCGTGGGCCGCCGCCATCTCGTCCGGGTCCAATAGCGCTTTCTCGAGCTCCTTCAGCTCCGCCTCGGTGGCCACGCCACGCAAGGCATCCAGCGCCTTTCTCAGCTCCAGAAGCTTCTGTATGTCCCGGTCGTAGCCGTCGAGCTTCTTTTCGATGGCGATGCTGTCCGAATCCGGGTCCTCGAGCAGGCCCTCGAAGCGCTTCGTCGAGTAGCCCTTCTCCGACCAGGCGGCGATCCGCTGGCGGTATCCGGCCAGGCGCGCCGGCTTCTCTTTCATCGCCTGTTCGTGGAGCCTTTGGCGCTCCTGCTCCTTGCGCTGTTTTATCTTCCCGTCCAGCTCCGCCACGAGCAGCTCTGCCTCCCCGGTCGCGTCCGGGTCGTTGAGCTTCTGGCGGAGTGCCATCACCTCATTTGGGAAGCCCATCACGTCGAGCGCGTTCAGGTTCACCTGGACCTCGGAGAGCCGGCGAATGTCGGCTTCGAACTCCGAAAAGACCTTTTCGGCGGCGGGCACGTCCCCCTCGACCGCCTTCACCAGCCGGGCGACGACGTAGCCCCGGTTGCGCCAGGATTCGAGCCTCTGCCGAAGCTCTGGCCGTCGCGCCTCGTCCCGGGCCTTCTGCGCCCTTTCATCCTGCACCTGTTCTATCACGGATTTACCGCACATGACGGGACCCCGGTAGCAATCTCGGAACGGATTGGGCGGTATTAAATTCTTTTATATGGCCCGGGCCGCCGGCCCCGGTATCAGGCCTTGCTGAAGACCAGCGATGGATATTTGCGCGCAAGCTCCGCCATCTTCCAGTTTCGCAGAAGGACCGTTCCTGCGACGGCCCTGCCGCCGCCGGCAGGGGTCCGGGGCTGAACGCCTTCGGCGCCCAGCGCCCATAACTCCTCCTCTGGCCCGGTGACGGTCCCGAAGAAGAAGTCCGGAAGGGATGACAGTGCCAGCCCGACCAGCTCGCCCAGGCCGCGGCCCGAAAGCGCCGACACGGCGCAGTTCTTCTCAAGATTGTGCTTTGCTAGAATCGACTCCATCCGTCCCCGGGTCCCGGGCTCGTCCAGAAGGTCGGTCTTGTTGAAGGCCAGCACGATGGGAATCGACCGCTCGCCCTTGCGAAGGATGGAGAGCGTGGTCTCGAGCTTGGAGAGCATCTCGTCCGGCGCGTCGGAAATGTCCAGCACGAGGATTATCGCGTCCGATAGGAACACCTCCTCGAGGGTGGACATGAAGGCCTCCACCAGCCAGGGCGGGAGGTTCCGTATGAACCCGACTGTATCGGTCAGCAGGACCTTGGAGCCCTGCACGGGAAAGCGCAGGCGCCGGGTGGTGGTCGAAAGGGTCGTGAATAGCTCGTCGCCGACCGATGCATCCTCTGAGCATAGAGCCCTGAACAGCGCGCTCTTGCCGGCGTTGGTGTAGCCGGCCAGCGACAGCAGGGCCTGCCCGCCCCGCCGCCTGGTCTTCCGCCGTTGCGCCCGCTCCCCGCCTATGCGCTGGAGCTCGCGCCTGATACGGGCCATCCGGCTCTTTATCATCTCGTAGTAGTCGTCGACCTGGTAGGCGCCGCCGGCGTAGAACAGGCCGGGGTGCTCCCCGGTATGGGTCCGGTGGATGTACTCCCGGACGAGGGGCACGTCGTACTGCAGGTGCGCCAGCTCGACCTGGAGGCGCGCCTCGGGGCTGTTGGCGCGCCTTGTGAATATCTCGAGGATGAGCCGTATCCGGTCGAAGACGGGGATGCCCAGCGTCTTCTCCAGGTGGAAGACCTGCGTGGGCTTGAGGTTCCCGTTGAAGACGGCAAGCTCGGGCCTTTCGGCGAGAGCGTCCGCGTCATCGCCTTCGTCGTCTCCCAGGATTTCGTCGGTGCCGGCGGTTCTCGCCCCTCTCTTCTTGCCCGCTTTCCCGTTGCCGGCGCTGCGTTTGACGAGCTTTGCTATCTGCCCCACCTTTCCCTCGCCGAGGTAGTATTTCGGGTTGGGGCTTTCCATCCTCTGCACGAATGTGCCGACCAGGCGCAGGCCGGAAGAGCGCAGGAGCGCCTCTATCTCGGCCGTGTCCTTGTCCGGGGACAGAAGCAGCGCCGCCCGTTCGGCCGGGAGCCGGCCACCGGCACCGGCCATTGGCGATTCACCGTCGACCACGGCGGAGAATGGCCCGTGTGGTAGATAATATATTGGCTCGTTTTTGAAGAGCCAGCGGACAGAGGACAGCGGGCGGCGTACGACGGCCGTCCGCTGTCCGCCGCACGCCGCCCGCCGACTCGTACTTCATCATTCGCCCCGCCCCTGCTGGCGCCGGCCCATGTAGTAGACGATTATTCCCAACAGCAGGATCCCGAGCCCGGCCGGGCAGACCAGGTCGAAATCGGTGCGGGGCACGAACCAGGCCCCCTCCCAACCGCCGGCCAGGCCGGGCCCGGAAAGGACCGACATCGTGGCATACATGATGACCACCAGCGAGCCAAGGAATGCCATCGCCTGCCCTACGGGCACCCAGTCGATGGCCGCCCTCTCCCCGGGCACGGTCTCGACGAGCAGCGGCCGGTCAGCGGCATCGTCGACCATCGAACATGAACTGCGCTTGCCTGATATTAATACCTGACTATCAAAGACCAAAGGGCTTAAATCGGGGGACCCTCATTATAACCGGAATTGCTAACCGGGGGACAATCGATGACCGTTAAGGCGATGGCCGCGGCGGCGCTGGTATTCCTGAGCCTGAGCATCATCCTGGAGCCGGCCCTGGCCACGAACGACCCGCCACCTGCGGGTGGCACCGTAACAGGCGACTGGGTGGTGACGGACACCCGCAGCTACAGCGGCGTTCCCATCACGCTGGACCACGGCAACCTCATCATCCGAAGCGGCGGGAGCCTCACGCTGAGCGACGTCGACCTTGCGATGAGCATGGACAGCAGCGGGCAATCCTACATCGAGGCACAAAGCGGCGGGACGCTTGTGATCAAGAGCGGTTGTACCGTCATCTCCTCGAATCCCTCGCTCCGGTACAATTTCCGCATCAGATCGGGCGCATTTGCCACATTGGGCAACAGCACCATCCGCCATGCCGGCCACAGCGATGGCCCCGTCGACAACAACGGCATCTATGTCGCCTCCAACAACGTGACCATAGATTCCTGCACCATAACGGACAGCTCCTACGGAGTGTACACCGACAACGCCAATCCCAGGGTGAGCAACTCCATATTCCGTTCCATCGACAGCTACGACATATTCACCAGCGGCGGCGCCCCCTCGCTTGTCGGCAACGATTTCACGAACGGATACATCGGCATATACGGCAGTTCCTCAGCCCCCTGGATATCGCGTTGCTCCTTCACCGCCAACTACTATGGCGTCTACATGGAGTTGAGCAAGAACGCGCGGGTGGAGAACAGCACCTTCAGGGACAATTACTACAACGGCGTCTATGTCGCCCTTTACAGCACGGTCGACATCCGGGACTGCACATTCACGCATAACGGCAATTCGGACTGGTACTACGGCGGCGGCATCCGCTACAACTCGTACAGCGGCGGCAAGTGCTATCGCAACACATTCTCCAGTACCGACTACGGTTGCGGGGTGGTCTGCTACGATTCGGCGGCGCCCTGGGTGGATGCCTGCACCATGGACATGACCTATCGCCCGGCGATCTATTCGGCCTATCACTCGTCCCCGCGGGTGACGGGCTCGACGCTCTCGTCCTCGACCCCCTGGTACTCCGCGATGTCGGTCGCGGACAACGCCTCCGCTGACCTCTCGAGGTGCACCATCACCGCCACGGCCAACATGGGCGTCGACGCTTCGGGCTACGGCTCGCTCTCGATGGCCAACTGCACCGTCACCGCGTCCCAGAGCTACGGTCTCTACCTCACCACGTCCGGCTCCATCTCGGCCCAGGACACCGACATAAAGGCGCGCTACTACGGCGTCTATTCGGACCGGGGCGATCTCAGCCTGCTCCGCTGCAACCTGACCTCGAGCGACAGCGCCGGCCTGATGGCCCTCTACGGCTCGGACTTCTCGCTGGAACGCTGTTCGGTCTCGGCCTACACCTACGGCGTGTACGTGGCCAACTACGGCGCCCGCGCCGTCCTCAAGGACACCTGGGTGGAGGCGAAGTACTACTACGGGGCGGTGGTCTCGGACGGGCGGCTGGACATATACAGCTCCAACATATACGCTACCCGGAGCTACGCTGTTTACGCCAGCGGCAACGGGGTGGTGAACTCCTACAACTCCACGCTCACCTCCGGCTCCCAGACGGCAAGCTATATCTACCTTGACACCGGCGGCGGATGCACCCTCAATTTATACAACACCCTCTTCGACCAGTACCGCGTCGCGTTCACCGAGCCGACCAGCACGCTCAACGTATTCTGGTTCGTCAACGTCGCCGTGCAATGGCAGACGGCCTCGCGGGCGGCCAACGCCAGCATCCGGGTGACGGATTCGGCCAACCGCACCGTGTACGACGGCGCGGCCGACCAGAAGGGCGAGCGCAACGGCATAATAGTGCAGGAGTACCGCCGGACACAGCTTGTCTGGGAGAACTTCACCAAGTTCGATTTCACCGCCACCAAGAACGGCATCCGGAAGACGGACAGGCGCGACATCCGCTCCAACAACCAGACAGTGAGGCTCGTGCTCTCCGACCCGGACCCGCCGGTGGTCACCATAATGACCCCGCAGGGCAACCTTTTCACGAACCAGAGCCTCATCCGGTTCTCGGGCACGGCCGAGGACTTCGCCTCGGGGCTTGCGAGCGTCGAGTACTCCCTCGACGGAGGGAACTGGTCGCCCGCCTCCGGACTGGCCGAGTGGAACTTCAAGCTCGACCTTGAGGAAGGAAAGCACACCGTCAAGGTCAGGGCCTTCGACATCGCCGGGAGCTCCCGGGTCGAGGCCGTGTCCGTCGTGGTCGACACGGTAATCTCGCTGGAGCTGGAGGCGCCCCTGGACGGCGCCATGCTCAACAACGGCACTGTTGTCGTGTCCGGAATCGCCGAGCCCTTCTCGAACGTGAGCGCGGCGGACAACTCGACCGAGGTCGACAGCGAGGGCCGTTTCGTGTTCGTGCTCTCCCTGAAGGACGGCCCCCACGAGATAGCGGTGACGGCCCGCGACGAGACCGGGAACACGAAAACGGTGGTAGCGCGCGTGGTGGTGGACACCGTCCCGCCGGACCTGCAGCTGGCGGCGCCGTTGAACGGCACCGCCGTCGCCACGCCCGTGGTGACATTCCGCGGCACCACCGAGCCGGGCGCCCGGCTCATCATCGGCGGCAACCAGTACTTCCCGGGCCCGGACGGCAGCTTCTCCGCCATGGTGCCCCTGTCCGAGGGGCAAAACACCATCGAGGTGCGCGCGGTGGACGCCGCCGGCAACATCCGGAACGTGACCGTGTCCGTCCGGCTGGACACCTTGGTGCCCGTGCTCACCATCGATTCACCCCAGAATGGGATGCTCACCAACCGCCCCGACCTCACCATCACCGGCGCAACCGACGGCGTGGCGGCGACGGCCGGCAATGTCACCGCGGTCATAGAGAACCTCCGGTTCAGCGCCACCATCCGCCTGTCCGAGGGCGTCAACCGCATCGAGGTCACCGCTTCGGACGCGGTCGGCAACACGAACTCGACGCTGCTCACCGTGACGCTCGACACGATGGCGCCCTACCTCCAGCTCCTCACCCCAGCGGACGGTTCGATGACGAACAACGCAGCGCTCACCGTGGCCGGGGTGACGGAGCCCGGTGTAATCGTCACCGTGAACGGCGTGGCGGCCCAGACCCAAAACGGCATGATCTCCCACACGGTCAGGCTCGTATCGGGGCCCAACTTCATACTCGTGAAGGCGGTGGACGCCGCCGGCAATGTCGCCGTGATGAACCGGACCGCCACGCTGGACCAGGTGCCGCCGGCGCTGAGCATAACCAACCCGGCCAGCGGGTCCCGCGTCCCCGAATCGAAGGTGATGGTCCGCGGCCTCACCGACCCGGGCAGCGCCGTGACCGTGAACGGCGTCTCGGCCCAGATGGAGAGGACCGGGCGGTTCACGGCCGAGATACCGCTCTCCGAGGGCGAGAACTCGATAGTCGTCACCTCGGTGGACCAGGCGGGCAACCCCACCACCAAGATAATCAAGGTCACGCGCACGGGCGCCCTCTCCATCTCGGGGACGGAAACGCCGCTCATAATCGCGGGGCTCGTCGCCGGGCTGGTCGCCGGCGCCGTCGTCGGCGTCCTCGTCGGCCGGCGCCGGAGGAAGGAGCAGGTGGTCGTGATGGCCCCGGAGGAGCCGGTCCCCGGACGGTACGACGTACCCGAGGAGCCGCCCGCCCGGCCAAGGCCCCAGGTCAAAGTGGACCTGCCCCCTCCCGAGTACGCCCGCCACGACGAGGCCTACCATCCCCCGGCCCCCGCGGAAAGGCCCTCGCAGTCCGAGCATCCTCCGTGGGAGGGCCGGCCCAACTACGACGAGCCTGCCGGGCCCGCAGCCGGGCCTCCGCCGCGGGAGCCTCTCCTTCCCTCGGTCCCGACGCCGGAAACGGCCCCGCCGGCCGAGCCGGCGCCCATCGAGCCCGCGCCCGAAGAGCCGCCCATACCCTGGGAAGAGGAAGTGTCGCGGCCGCGCAGGAAAAAGGCGCCGGATGTCGACCGGACGCTGGACGACATCATGAAGCGGCTCCAGACCTGAATGGACAACGAGGTGGCCGAAGACCCGAGCTTCAGAGCTCGTCGTCGAAGAACTCCCGGTAGATGCGGTTCAGGACCTCTCTTTGGATGTTGAGCATCCTCGCCATGTCGTCCATCGGCGTGGACGGGTTCTCCGTTATGAGGTAGAGCAGGCGCCTCTGCTGGTAGTCCGGGCTCCGGGCCGCTATCTCCGCCGATGCCTGCTTGAGTATCTGCTGCTTGAGCGCGATGAGGGCCATGCGCCTGTCCTCGAGCGCCTCGACCTCGTCGTTTATCTTCGAGACCGTCTCCTTGTAGGCGCGCAGGCGCTCGGCGTTGCTCTCGAGCTCCAGGGAGCTTTGGAACTCCGTCTCGAGCGCCTCGCTCCCAGTTTCCTCCGTCCTGGCCTTGACGTGTATGAGGTGCGTCTCGAGGGCGTTGGGGCCGAAGTCTATCCGTATCGAGAATTGGCCGGTGCCGACGTAGCATTTCCGGGGCGGCCCCAGCGTGTTGCTCTTGGGGTCGGTGCAGCGGACCAGGTGGTAGCGGCGCAGGATCTGCAGGTGCTTCATGATGGCCTGCTGGCTCACGCCCAATTCTTTCGAGAGTTGGAGCGGGTAGTGCGTCTCCTGCGCTATTCGTGAGAGTATCTCGCGGCGCAGCGGGTTCCCCAGCACCGCCAGCAGCTCGTCGAGGCTCAACTCGGGTTCCTTGGTCATGGTCGTTCTGGTTGTTAACTAATGGTTGTTATGCTCTAGCTGATAGATATAGTTTTTGAAAAATGGGCGAGCCGGCAAGCCGGAAAGCCGGTAAGCCGGGGGGAAAGCCGGGAAGCCGGCAAGCCGGAAAGTCGGGGGGAAAGCCGGCAAGCCGGAAAACCGGCAAGCCGGAAGAG
>Ga0315291_10000373_pt1 | contig 58632 bp, 58 predicted proteins | sample YL17G12_20_MG_FD_203070 | JGI IMG/M metagenome (GOLD analysis project Ga0315291, IMG submission 203070) | Sediment microbial communities from Yellowstone Lake, YNP, Wyoming, USA - YL17G12_20 | ecosystem: Environmental > Aquatic > Freshwater > Lake > Sediment | place: USA: Wyoming | collected... | reverse complement strand
ACTTGTGTGTCACGCTGATCCGATGCGCCCTTTATCAGTTCTTTTTTTCTGTTCCCTTATCCGTTCCTTTTTCTGTCCCTTTATCCGTTCCTTTTTTTGTTTCTTTATCCGTTGATCCGTTGGGTATCCGTTGATGGTATCCGTTAGTAGGTGTCTTCGGCTTCCTTTGGTGATAAAATTGCACGTGCATTTATAAGGAGAAATTATGCATTTAAATTTAAACGCCATACCAAATATTTTTTGCACGGCATTTTTGCTGGCCATAGGGTGTTTTGTTTATTATAAAAAATGTGATAAAACCTCATTTGCCTTTTTATTACTAACAATAACTACAGCTGTTTGGCAGGCTGGCGTCGCATTAACTTTGTCGTCCAATGATCCAAATACTGCATTTATGTGGTCCACACTAACTTATGTTGGGCCTATTTTTATTCCAGTTGCCTTGCTGCATTTTATCGCTAATTTATTGGGTAAAAGCGATCTCGTCAAAAAGATAAAATATATTTATCTATTTGTGGCAGTGCTTTTTATCCCAATGTTAAAGTTGAATTTTCTATTGAAAGGAGTCAATCATTATTCGTGGGGATTCTGGTATAAACCAACAATCTTCCATCCATTTTTCATTCTCTATTATTATGTTCTTTTCTTTGTAAGTATATTTATTTTGTTTTCGGCATTTAAAAGTGCGACTGCCCAAAGAAAACAGCAGATCAAATATTTGTTATTATCATTCCTAATAGCTTCGGGAGGAGGGATCGATTTTGTCGCCGATTTTGGGTTCAATGTTTATCCAATCGGTTTTCTTTTCGTTATTATATGCTTGTCCATCATTGCCTATGCCATTCTCCAGCATCACCTCATGGACATCAACATTATTATCCGAAGAGGTTTGTTATATTCAGCTATAGTTGCGCTTGTTACTGGTTTGTATGTTGCCTTTCTAACATTTACAAATCAGTTTATTTTAAGAGGCAATTGGGAGTTTAAGAGCTCGTTTTTGAATGCATTTGCTTTACCATTCGTGTTTTATCAGTGGACAATTTTATTAACTGCGATATTGAGCTTGTTCCTTGCACTTTTTGTTTATGCGAAAAACAGAACAAAAGTCGGTACCTGGTTCAGTATATTCGCAATTTTAGTTGCATTTTGGGCGTTTTTTTATTTTTTATCTTCGTATGTGAAGGATTATGAAACGGCAAGATTTTTGTTAAGGACCTGTATGATCGCAGGAGCGTTGATTTTACCTGTTTTCACAGAATTCGTTCATGTTTTTGTAGGGAAGAAAACCCCTCCGCTTATCAAGTATGGGAACGTACTATTATGCTTAATAATAATACTCCCAATTTATACTGACCTATATGGCATTGATAGTGGCCCACTCGTTGGTTTCCGTTATGTGCCAATAATAGGGCCAATCGGGCTAGTTGAGGTTATGCAATATTTTATCAATGTATTTATTGCTGAAATGGTGCTTATAAGTTCATTGAAGGGTAAAGATCTTCATTTAAATAACCAGATAAAGTTTCTTATTTTTGCAACCATCTTAGGTTTTTTTGGCGCTTCCACAAACTTTTTGCTATGGTTTCAGATTCCTTTTCCTCCAATATTTAACATATTAATACCTATTTATATTTTCATTGTTGCATATGCCATATTAAAGCATCAATTGATGGACATAGAGATTGTCCTCCGCAAAGGACTACTTTATTCTTTATTAGTCGGGTTATTAACGTCTCTTTATCTTTCCGGCGTGTTTTTATTCGGCAATTATTTGGGTGGCCGGAAAAGCGCCGCTTCGATACTGTTCACGATATTTTCCATCGTCTTTTTCTCTATCATTTTTCAACCTCTACGTGACAAGATACAGGAGTTCATCGATAAGGTCTTCTTCCGCGGCAAATATGACTACCAAAAAACACTGAAAGAATTGAGCCTGGTTGCCAGGTCGATTGCAGGGCTTGATGAACTACTCGATAAAGTCCTGACCGCGATCGTCGGCGTCATCAAGTTGAATAATGCCTCCATCTATGTCCTCGACAAAAGGGGAGGCCAATACTTTGTCAGAAGATCGATAGGCATCGATATTAAAAGATCCTTGCCGGAAAATGACGATATCATCAAACAATTGGCGTCAAGAAAAGAAGCCATTATGTATGATGAAACATCAAAAACTTCCGGAAATATCAGTGGGTTCATGAAGGAAATAAGCACAGCAATAATCTTCCCGATAATCTCAAAGGATGAACTTGTCGGCTTCCTCTGCCTGGGAGAAAAGCTCTCCGGAGAAGTCTACAGCGACGAGGACATCGATCTCCTCACGACACTCTGCAACCAGATGGGCGTTTCAATCGAGAATGCAATGCTCTACGAGGATGCCCTCGAAGCCCAGAAGAAACTTTATCAGGCGGATAAGCTTGCCACCGTTGGCGCACTTGCGGCCGGCCTGGCCCACGAAATAAAGAATCCCATTGCCGCGATAAAAGGGTTTTCTCAGGTAATTGACAAGGCGGTAGCTGAAAAAGATACGGAAGCGATCAGGGACTTCAGGGATGTTGTCCCAAGACAGCTCGACAGGATAAACGATATAGTCGAAAAACTCCTTACATTGAGCAAGCCGCCGAAACTTGAAAAGAAAAAAATAGACATCAATGCGCTTCTTGTCGATATCGTGAAGCTCATCGAAAAACAGGCGCTGAAACAGAGAGTGGAGATAGTAAAGAGCTTTGAAGACCTGCCCCAGACTCTGGCTGATCCAGAGCAACTTACCCAGGCATTCCTCAATCTCATACTTAACGCGATTCAATCAATGCCGGACGGAGGGCAGATAGAGATAAGGACAAAGTTCATGGGAACGGACAGAATAATCGTTGAGTTCATCGATAACGGGATCGGGATCCCGAAGGAAAAGCTCGCGAGGATATTCGATCCGTTCTATACCACAAAAACCGGCGGATCAGGGCTCGGGCTTTCGGTCACGCAAAAGATAATCATCGACCACCACGGGAAGATAGATGTTGAATCGGTAGAAGGGAAGGGGACAGCATTCAAAATAATTTTGCCGGTAGTTGACTGATGTTTGGCATCTTATTTTCTTAACATAAAATCATTTCTTTTCCACTTTTTGTATGCGCAAAAAGTGGAGCAAAAACGCACCAGAGGGCAAGCCCTCTGGACTCCCCGCCAGCGAGTGCACCCGTACCTCCCCCCCTCGCTTGCTCCCCAACCCGCAAGCTCCCCTCCCTTTTTTCTGCCCGTGGATTTAATGATTTTTAATTTTGGGCAGAAAAAACCGCTGGCGCCCTAAAGCTATTATTGATGCTTATAACATTAGCTTCTAATTTCGGATGTTTTGATTTTTTACCTAGCGAGCAACTGTCCGAAGCCCTGAAGCGCGAAGCGGTGAGGGGCTGAGTTTTGCGAGCTGAAGGAGGATACATAAGGGGATCCTCCCCTTATGTCCAGCTTTCTTTGTCCTACTTTCTTTTCTGGCAAAAGAAAGTAGGGAAAATGTTTTTGTGTTATGGCAAAAAGAGTAACTTACCAGGCATAAGATTGATTATGAGAGGATAGAATAGACGGCGTAATCGACTATTTATAGCTGACTTTCGATTTCTTCAACAACGCCTTAATATAATTCACGGGTATAGCAAAATTCAAATTCTGACCTTCCTTCATGTACGCGAAGTTCACTCCTATTACTTCCAGGTTCCTGTCAAGGAGCGGGCCGCCGCTGCTGCCTGGAGATATGGGGGCGTCTATCTGAATGTACTTGATGCCCTTCGAATACCTTATCTGGCTGATTATCCCTTTTGAGACCGTGTTCAATAATCCCTGCGGGGCGCCGATAGTGTAGATCTCGTTCCCGATATCGATCCTGTCGGAATCGCCGAGCTTCAACGCGGGAGTCGCAATAGCCCTCACTTTTAACAGCGCGATGTCCTGCGCCGGGTCGTTCGCTACTATCGAATCCACCGCAAGATTCTCGTTCTCCCTGTAAATGGCGAACGACCTTGCCGCGCCTTCTATAACATGCTGGCTTGTTATAACGTAGCCGTCTGAATTGATGAAAAATCCGCTGGCATAGCCCAAGAACTTGTTTTCCCTGTCATATGAATATATCGTAACTACCGAGTCGGAACTTTTGCTCAGTCTTTGCGATATATTGCCGGCCCCGATCGAATTATACGCGATATAGAACAGCACGAGGATCAACGCAGCCGCGAGGAGCCATATGATGATCTTAAGGCCTAATTCCCTGATCTTTTTATGAGGTTTCGGCTTGGGCAGGAAGGGATGTCTGGAGTCGATCACGATCGTTCCGGCCAGCAGGTCGCCCAATCTCCTTCCGCTGGGGTTGAAGATGACCATTAAAAGCTCGATCAATGAAATAGGCGAAATGAAAAGGATTATGTTCCTGATAAGCGACTGATACCACCTGCATTTTATCTGGGTTTTAACGCTGACGACCCTTAGGCCGAGGATCTTTTTCATTATGCTCTGGCCGTTAAAAAAGGCGTCCTTGAACAATATATAAGTGAAAATGCCCAGCCAAACGGCCATTACGAAGAGGAAATAGACTCCCTGCTCGAACGCGACCGATGGGTCATTGCTCAGCTCCGGAAGCGTCAAGACCAGAAAAAGTGCAAAGCAGGTAAGAAGGACTATTTCAACAAAAGCAGACGCCATCCTTCGCAATATGATGCTGATCCTGGCCATGATTTGAGGTTCCATTTGGCGCAATTATACACCTTTTATGATGTCAATTTCAGCTTGAATTTGAGCTTCAAAATTGTATAATCAAAACGTGAGCACAGCCCTCAGAAAACCCATTTTCAAGCTTGCCGCGATAGGAATAATTACCGCCTTACTGCCTTTTTATATTTCAATCCCGGCGATGTCGGCTCCGGCAAAAGAGACAAAAGTGACGGGGGCAGTTTCTCTCGGCAGCACAAGAAAAGATGTTTTGAAGGTCATGGGAAAACCGAATTCCCCGCTTGAAATGGATTTTTCCTATAAAAAGCGCAGCTGCGAAATATTGATCGTTTTCAATGATAAGACCGATCTGGTCGACTCAATAATCGTTATTGGCAGGGACCCGAAGTACGGCATCAGGGGAATGACAGGCGGATCGTCCATGGATGAGGTGAAGAAAACCTTTGGAAAACCGGAAAAAGTGGTCAAATACAAGGAAAGCGGGACCGAGTGCTGGTATTACCCGTCAAAAAATGTCAACTTTGCCTTTAAGGACGGCAAAGTTTCTTCTTTCAGCGTTTGCAATTGCAAGTATTAAGAACGATTCCTCGCATGGATCGGATTGGTATGGATAGAAAAATCACAAAAGTTATATCTATTGGAAAAATCAAGATAGGCGGCAGAAATCCTGTTGCCATGCAATCGATGACGAAAACTTATACCCGCGATATTAAAGCCACCATCGAACAGATCAAAAAACTTGAAAATGCGGGATGCCAGATAGTCAGGTGCGCCGTTCCGGAAGAAAAGGACGCCCTGGCGATCAAGCAGATAAAAAAGCATGTTAAGATCCCGATAGTTGCGGATATCCATTTCAATTTCAGATTGGCGCTGGCGGCGATCGAATCCGGCGCGGACAAAATAAGGATAAATCCGGGGAATATCGGCGGACCGGAAAAGCTCAAAGCGGTCGTTTCAGCCTGCAGGGAAAGAAAGATCCCGATAAGGATCGGGGTCAATTCCGGCTCGCTTGAAAAAGAAATATTGAAGAAATACAGGCACCCGACTGCCGAAGCGCTGGTTGAGTCGGCATTGAAGAACATTCGTATTCTTGAGAAGCTCAATTTCCGCGATATAGTCGTCTCGATAAAATCAACAAGTGTTCCGGTCACGATCGATGCATATAGAATGCTTTCAAAGAAGATCGATTATCCTCTTCATGTTGGCATTACAGAAGCCGGGATCTCAACCTCAGGGATTATTAGATCATCGGTTGGCATCGGAGCTCTTCTTGCCGAGGGGATAGGGGATACCATCAGGGTTTCTTTGACAGGCGATCCTGTCACCGAGGTTATGGTGGCAAAAGAGATATTGAAGTCCCTCGAGCTAATAAAGAGCGGCATCACGATAATTTCCTGCCCTACATGCGGGAGATGCGAGATCGATGTTGAGGATATAGCGAAGGCGGTCGAGAAACAAACAAAGGGGATTAAAAAACCCGTAAAAATTGCTATAATGGGGTGTGCGGTGAACGGCCCCGGCGAGGCGGCTGATGCGGACGTGGGACTTGCGGGAGGGAAGGGGACAGGGCTTATATTCAGGAACGGGAAGATCGTGAAGAAGGTCCCCGAGAGCCGAATGGTGAAAGAACTTATGAAAGAAGTGAGGAAAATCAAATGATAGACAGGTATTCCCTTGAGAAGATGAAATCAATATGGAGCGAGGAGAACAAGTTCAGGAAGTGGCTCGAGGTGGAGCTGGCGGCATGCGAAGCATGGAAGGCGCTCGGCAAGATCCCCGAAGCTTCCTTAAGAAAAATAAGGAAGGATGCGAAGTTTTCCGTTAAAAGGATCAATGAGATTGAGAGAACGGTCGATCACGATGTCATCGCTTTCTTGACGAACGTCGCTGAACACGTTGGGCCTGATTCAAGGTTCATCCACATGGGGATGACATCGTCCGACGTTGTGGATACGTCGCTTTCTCTCCTTATGAGGGATTCGGCCCAGCTGATAATCTCGGATATAAACGACCTTATAAGGGCGCTGAAAGCGAAAGCTAAACAATACAAGCACACTCCCATGATAGGAAGAAGCCACGGGATACACGCGGAGCCGACCACATTCGGCCTTAAAATGGCGCTTTATTTTGAAGAAATGAAAAGGGACCTCGACAGGATGACAAGGGCAATGGAGATCATAAGCGTCGGAAAATTCTCCGGAGCGGTGGGGACATATTCGAACATCGAGCCGAAGGTGGAGGAGATCGCCTGCAAAAAACTCGGGATAAAGAGGGCGGAAGTATCAACGCAGGTCATCCAGAGGGACAGGCACGCTGAATATCTTGCAGCAATAGCCATCACCGCCGCAACGCTTGAAAAGATCGCAACTGAGATAAGGAACCTTCAGAGGACAGAGATACAGGAAGCGGAGGAGCCGTTCAAACAGGGGCAGAAGGGTTCATCCGCGATGCCTCACAAGAGAAATCCCATAACCTGCGAAAGGATCGCGGGACTTGCAAGGATTTTGAGAGCTAATTCCATGGTCGCGCTTGAGAACGTCGCGCTGTGGCATGAGAGGGACATTACTCACTCATCAACAGAGAGGATAATCATTCCCGACAGCTCGATATTGATCGATTACATGCTCCAGACATTGACAAGGATCATCGATAACCTTGTTGTCTATCCCGAGAATATGAAAAAGAACATAGATAAGACGCAAGGATTGATATTCTCGCAGAGATTGCTTCTGATGCTTGTCGGGAAAGGACTGACAAGGGATGACGCTTACAAAATTGTACAGAGCAATGCGATGAAAGCCAGGGGAAGGCGCTCTCTCAAGGACGAGGTGCTTGCCGATCCGATCGCAGCGAAGTATCTGTCGAAAAAAGAAATAGAGTCGGCTTTTGACATAAATTATTACCTGCGGCACGTGGATGACATATTCAAGAGGATCGATATATAGATGTTCAATGCCAAGATAACTGTAAGGATGAAAAAGGGGCTTCTCGATCCGCAGGGAACCGCGATCGGCGGGGCTTTGAAATCGCTGGGCTATTCGCAGGTAAAAGAAGTCAGGGTAGGGAAGTTCATCGAAATAAGCCTTAACGCGAAAAATAAGGCTGAAGCGGACAAGAAGGTCGGGGAAATGTGCAAGAAGCTTCTTGCCAATCCCGTCATCGAGGTCTTTAGCTACGAGATAGAGGAATCATAAATGCGTTTCGGAGTGGTTACCTTCCCGGGATCCAACTGCGATTATGACTGCTACAATGTTGTAAAAAGAGTGCTGAAGGAACCCGTCGAATTCATCTGGCACGCGGATAAAAAACTCGATCATTTTGACTGCATAATCCTTCCGGGCGGATTTTCCTACGGCGATTATCTAAGGACCGGCGCCATAGCGCATTTTGCCAACATAATGGGGGATATCAAGGAATTCGCGTCTAAAGGCGGTCTTGTCATCGGCATCTGCAACGGTTTCCAGATCTTAACCGAAGCGGGACTGCTTCCGGGCGCGCTTCAGAGGAATAAAAGCCTTAAATTCATCTGCAAGAACATCTATTTAAAGTGCGAGAACAACAAAACGCCTTTTACGGCAAAGCTCAAGAATAACCAGGTAGTAAGGATACCTATAGCCCACGGAGAGGGCAATTATACGGCCGATAAAGCCACTTTAAGGGAGCTTGAGGGGAATGATCAGGTGGTTTTCAGGTATTGCGATGAGAAGGGCAGGGTGACCGATGAAGCGAACCCGAACGGATCGATGCTTAATATTGCAGGAATATGCAACAAAAAGCGCAATATACTGGGCATGATGCCTCATCCTGAACGTTGTTCCGAGGCAATATTAGGCGGAATTGACGGTAAGTTCATCCTGGAATCTATTAAAAAGACCAAATAACCCCCTATTCACATATCCACAGCCACAATCGTTATGTTATTGCTTCATTATCGTATGTTCCGATTAAGGTGATGAATGATAATCTGCGAAATTGCATTCCCATTAATCATAACTTTTGCTTGTAAATCAAGAAATATTGAAGGTTGTGATTTCCAGGGACCCGACATAAAGATGTATTTATAATGAGTTATGCCTAGAAACACTCAAATAAACTACTTTTAAGCCAAAGTTGTGTCCAATAATGCCCGTTCCGGCCATAAAACAGCCTATATAGTGCGCCAAAGCGTTCAAATCGAGTCAGAAATCAATCAAAGTAGGGGTGATTTATGCAAAACAAAGTAGTTCAAATGATATTAAATCACGAATAAATAGCTCAATGTTAGTCGATATCAGGCAAATAGATCTGATATCAATTAGATAAATAGCTGCGCCAGGGACATCAAGGAGACAAAAGATATCAAAACCCGTAAAAACAGCCCTTTATGAGCATACCTAACTTGACATAAGATATATTATGCGACGTTAAATATGAGGGCAAACTGTTCATATGTGGTATTTTAGGATGGTGATGTTTATCTCTTTGAGAGTTCCTGTATCACTTCGGATGCAAAAGCATCGGAATACTTATACATATTGACAGTTATGAAGTTCTTATCGATAACAATGTCCTTTTCGACGTAATTAATGCCCATTTTCTTGATATCTTTGACCAGAGCCGGGTGTACAGTGACATTAATATCCTTTAAAAGGCCCCATTTAGCCAGATATATGGGAATATTGTCCATGGCGCATATAAGCTTATTTTTTGCCTTAAATTGCGTTACTTTGTCTATAAGAACAGGGTTTTCATAGAATTTCTTGGATAAGTAGCCGCCGACCATGACCAAAGCATCATATTTATCGACATCTATTTGATCTATTGTCAATTTTGGCCTTACTTTGATGCTATCGGTGCCTAAAGCAAGCTCTCTTGTCGAAGTGGAAGCCACTTCAACGGTGTACCCTGCCCTGCTGATCATTACTTTTGGAATAGTATATTCATCGTCCGGGAAGTTATACTGGGGCAATATGAAAAGAACATAACCGGTCATAGCCGTTTTTGCTTCAGATGTTGATGGTTGTATCGCTTCTATGGTATTGCATATAGACGGAGCGCAGAAACCAACCAGTACAAAAAGAAATAATAAGGATTTCTTCATTTAGAAGTCTAAATTCATCCCAAAAGAGATCAATGTCGGAAGCCCGAATCCCAGGCGGGTCCTTACGTTATCATTAAGTATCCACATTCTTCCCATTTCAAGGTTCAGGGGAACAAGCGCGGCAAATGTGCCGAATTCCACGTATTTGAGCTCTTTGATTCCCACTTCGTCCCGCACCATTGAAGGGATCTTCTTTACATCAACAAATGCGCCCTTCTTGCTCCTTATAGCATCAAGAGCGCTTCTTATTTGTTTTTCCGTCGGCTGGCCGCTGATCCATGTATACCCGTAACCCGCTACGCAGGTGATGCCATATTCGCATTTGGGATAGCCGAAACCGTCCTTTTCCACGAATCCTATAAGCGGATTCCCGCCTAATCCGAGGCCGGCAGTAAAATGTCTGTTAACTTTATTAAAATCATCATATGCGAATTCGACCGCGACCATTTTAGGCTTTTCAGTTATCTCCATTTTCTCGATTTTAAGGGAATAAACAGGGCCTCCTGCAAAAGAGATCACGGGAAAGACCACTAAAAACGCCATTATTAAAGCTAATTCCTTCATTATCGATCCCTCCTTTTATTACTTTGAATATCTTTTCAGGACTTTGCTCGCGTCCGTGGATGCTTTTTTGAACTCCTCAAAAGCTTCTTTGGCGTTCTTTGCCGTGGCTTTTATATCACCCATGAATTCGGGGTCATTGGTCAGCTTGTTAAGCGCAAGGATTATGCCGTCAAGCTCCTTGCTTACCCTGTTCACTGTTTCCGAAGCGGTACTCAAGCTTTTTATAAGGTCCTCAAACCCGCCTTTTGATAGCGATTTTGAAAGTCCAGCTGTTATCTTGTTTATTTCATATGTGGATCTTTCTATGTTCACGAGCGTCTCTTTCGCGGCTTTTTGGATGATCGGGTCATCCGTTATTTTCCTTACAGATTGGAGGATACGCTTGCTTTCCTCAAGGTTCTGGGTGCCTATGTCAATAAAATCAACTATTCCCAGCGTGCTGAAGCCGGGGATGACACTTTTGCTTTTAAGCATGTTGGGGGACATACCGGGCATAATTTCAACGAATTTTTGTCCGATCAATCCGTCAAACGCCACCCTTAAGGAAGAGCCTTCAGGAACTTTTATGTTCGGCTGGATTATCAGGTAAACCTTGACATCCTCAGGGCTCGGATCGATCTTTATGACCTTGCCGACCTTGTAGCCGCGGTATCTTACTTCAGCTCCAGGCATGACCCCGCCGGCATTGCTGAACGACCCTATAAGCTCATATCCTTGAGCTCTTAAAAAGACATCCCCTTTCCAGACGATCATCGTCCCAAGTATTATCAATGCCGTAAGAGCGACTATCCCGACCTTGGCCTGCATAGATAACTTCATCTGAAATTCCTCCTATTCTATGATACTTTTCCTGTTATGAACTGTTTTATTACCGGGTTGTCAGATTTCTTTGTTTCATCAGGCGTTCCCGCCTCGATCACCTTGCCATTATGAAGCATAACTATCCTATCCGCAATCTTGTATACCGTGGAGAGCATGTGGGTCACTACCACTGCGGAATTACCTATTTTTTCATGAACATCGATTATTAGATCTTCAATGGAAGTTGCAGTTATAGGATCAAGGCCTGTTGTTGGCTCATCATATAATATGATCTCGGGGTCTATCGCAAGGGCCCTGGCAAGGCTTACTCTTTTTTGCATGCCTCCGGACAGTTCTGCCGGCATAAGGTTTTCCGATCCTTTAAGCCCGACCAGATCAAGTTTTGCTAAAACGATCTCTTTTATCCTGTCATCGGGAAAATGAGTGTGCTCCCTAAGACCGAACGCCACATTTTCCCCGACCGTAAGAGAGTCAAAAAGCGCCGAGGACTGAAATACCATTCCGATATTTTTTCTGATGTTCGTCAAGTCGTCTTTATCAATGTTGACTATATTTTTGCCCTTTACCAGTATCTCGCCGGAAGTCGGGGGAAAAAGCCCGATTATCAGCCTCAAAATCGTGCTTTTCCCGCATCCGGAAGGCCCGATCACCGCGAGAGTCTCCCCCTTTTTAACGTTCAGGTTGATCCCGTCAAGGACCCTTTTCCCGTTAAAGTCTTTATAAACATTTTTTAGTTCGATCACGTTCTCGAGCTGCGCCTCCCTATTAACGGCAGTAACGATGTTCTTTACGCCACGCCTGAAAAACCTTAAAAGATCAAACACGTTTTACCTTTTAAATAAGATCAATGAGAGAAAATAATTCACTACGAATATCGCCATAAGGGAATAAACCACCGAATTCGTGGTGGCTTCCCCTACCCCTTTTGCGCCGCCGGTGGTCTTTATCCCTTTGTAACAGCCTATGATCGATATTATCATCCCAAAGAAGATCGCTTTTATTATTCCTCCAGATATGTCGCCCATTTTAAGGAATGAAGAAGCTGAATCCATATAGCCGAAAGCGTTGATCCCGACAACGTAAACCGCGACAAGGTATCCACCGAAGAACCCGACCAAGTCGGCAAATATGGTAAGTATGGGAAGCATGAAAGTGCTGGCGATGAACCTTGGCACGACCAGATGCTTTATCGGATCGCTACCCATAGCGTAGATAGCGTCTATCTGTTCTGTCACGGCCATCGTGCCTATTTCGGCGGCAAAAGCAGAGCCAACACGTCCCGCGATAACGACAGCGGTAAGCGCAGGAGCAAGTTCCCTTGCCACAGCTATTCCCATGACGCCGCCTACGACATTTCCAGCGCCGAATTTCATGAATTCAGAAGCTATCTGCACGGCAAAGACCATGCCGACAAAGGCTGCGGTCACTATCGCCACAGGAAGCGAATCAACCCCGACCCTTACCATCTGAGCAAGGAGATCGCTAAAATTAAACGTGCCCCTTAACGCGTAAAATATCGTTTGGACGGAAAGTATCGTTATATCCCCAATTTCTTCCAGCACAACAATGATCCGTTCTCCAAGATCATCAAACATAAATGCCTCCATTCAGTTGCCAGCGACTATTCCGCTTCAAAGGATCGAAGCCAAAGTATAAGGTACCGAATCAATTATATCACTTGCAATAAGGCCGTGTTCTCCTTTTATTGAGACGGCTAAATTGCCGGCCATGCCGTGAATATATGCTCCCGCGACAGCCGCATTGAAAGTATCAACCCCCTGCCCTATCAAGCTTGCGATCATGCCCGTCAGAACGTCCCCGACGCCCGCGGATGCCATTCCGGGATTCCCTGTCGGATTAACGAATATTTTATCTTTACCCGCAATGACAGTATAGGCGCCTTTCAGGACTATTGTAACGCCGTATTTTGTAGCGAAACGGCTAGCATGCCCTATCCTGTCGCTTTGGATCTCTTTGGTCGGTCTGCCGATAAGCCTTGAAAATTCTCCCGGATGAGGGGTTATTACTATGTCTTTGCCGCTCTTACTGAATATCGAAGGGTCAGATATGGCGTTCAAGCCGTCAGCGTCAATGACCATCGGGGCTTTGGATTTTTTTGAAAGGATCAAGCTTTGCACTAGTTTACTGATCTCTTTTCTCCTTGAAAGCCCGGGACCGATAGCTATTACATCGCATTCTTCAAGTTTTTCATTAAGCTCGCCAAAACCTATGACCACCGTCTCAAGGGACATGGAATTTATGATATCCTTTATCCTGTCAGGAACGCAAAGAAAGACAAGTCCCGATCCGGTCCTCAATGCCGAATTCGCGGTCAACACAGCTGCTCCCATCATTCCAGTTGACCCGGCGATGACCAGGACTTTTCCGCAGTCAGCTTTATTATAATCGACTTTTCTCCTGGGAATAACGGATGCAACGAAATTCGCATCCGTGACGCGTATCCCTTCAATTTTCTTTTGTTGCGGGATCTCAACTTGTTCTTTCATCGGAAGTTGAGGCTCAATGGGATTGGGTTTCGGTATCCCGACGCTTGTTGTTATTACCTTTCCTGCGAATTTGCTGGCGGGATATTTAAAGAGGCCGATCTTTGGATATTCAAAAGTGACCGTAATGTCAGCTTCAACACACTTTGAGGCAACCCCTCCTGTTGATGCGTCGGCGCCGGACGGAACATCGATGGATATGACAGAATAAGGCCTTTTATCCTTGATATCTTTTTTTGCGTTGTTTATCAGATCGATCGTATTGGAGTCTGGATGTTTCACCTCGCCCCTGAAGCCGATCCCGTATATAGCATCTATTACAATATCTGAATCGATGATCGAGTCTTTCAAGTTATTCAAGCTAGCATCCGAAGAGATTTCCGCGATAGTTATTTTTAATTCCTTTAATATCTTTAGGTTGTTAAGGCTGTCCTGCGAAGATATTTTGTTTTCAGGAGATGTTAAAAAGACATTTGTTTTGATCCCGGCATTATTGAGATATCTTGCGGCAACAAAGCCGTCGCCTCCATTGCCCCCACTCCCGCATATTACGCAAGCTGACTTGGCCCTCTTTATTTCGTTGACGGCGATATTCGCCACTTTCATCCCAGCGATCTCCATAAGTATCCTCGCGGGGAGGCCAAGCTTCGCCGCAAAGTCTTCCAGCGTTCTCATTTCATCAGAAGTTATAGCTTTCATATTCAATTAATCCACCATCACGACAGCAGTAGCATAATTCAAGCTATGTGAAAGGCTGACCATGGCTTTCCTCATTAATCTCTGCTTAACATATATATGAGGCTTCCCGTTATGATTGTTTATTATCTCTATTTGTTTCCAGTGGATACCTCTTATCCCGGTCCCCATAGCTTTGGAATAAGCTTCTTTTGCGGCGAACCTTGCGGCAAGCTCCGGATATTTCAGGGCCTTCCTTTTTGTGCAGTATTCAAGCTCTCTTTTAGTGAAGACCTTCTTGAGGAATTTGTCCTTGAACTGTTTTACAGCCGACTTGACCCTTTGGATCTCGATTATGTCTATGCCTATGCCTTTTTGCATAGTCAATAAACCGGGGTGACCCAGTCCTGGTACTTCGGGTCATCCCCCCTCACGGCCTTAAAATAAACGTTCTGGAGCTTTTTTGTTATATGCCCGACATGTCCTTCTTTTATGTTCTTTCCGTCAACCCTGACTATCGCGGAGATCTGGGCACCTGTTCCGCAAAAGAACAATTCGTCGGCCTCGAATAATTCGTCTTTCGTGATGTGCCGTTCAATGGTTTCAACGCCAAGTTCATTTTGTGCCAGTTCCATTATAGCGATCCGGGTTATTCCCGGAAGGATTATCTCAGCCAGCGGAGGAGTGATAAGCTTCCCGTTTTTCACCATAAAAATGTTCTCGCCGCTTCCTTCTGCTACGGTCCCCTCAGGAGCAAGCAGGATAGCTTCATCATATCCCTTCTCAAGCGCCTCGGCCTTGGCAAGTGATGAATTGATATATGCGCCCGTTATCTTTGCTCCCTGCGGCAGCGACTGCGCGGGGATCCTTCTCCAGGAGGAGATGCAAACGCTTATGCCTTTTGAAATATCGAGATATGCGCCGAAAGGTGAAAGGAAAATGCAAAAATCATCTTGAATGCCCGTAAGGCCAAGGCCGATCTTCTCTTCCGATTTATATGCGATCGGGCGTATATAAATATCTTCTTTGTATCCATTTTCCCTGCAGATTTCGAGAGTGTATTTCACCATTTCAGCCAGGGAATATTTAATATTGATATTAACTGCCAGCGCGGACCTTTGAAGCCTTTCGTAGTGCTCCTTAAGCTTTAAAATGAACATTTGGTCCTTGTCATTGTTCCAGTAGCCGCGAATTCCTTCAAAGACCCCGGTGCCGTAATTAAAGGCATGGGTCATTATGCTTATCTTGGCCTCGTTTAATGCTACGATCTTCCCTTTAAAAAATGCTTTTTTCATGTTTACATGTGCTCCGGAGCCGTTATTCCGAGCAATATTAACACATTCCTCAAAACTATAGAAGTAGCTTTGACCAGAGCAAGCCTTGCTCGCGACAATTCCTTATCGTCGGATAGCACCCTGTGCTGATGATAATAATTGTGGAATATCTGAGCCAGGGATTCAGCATAAGCAGTAAGCCTGTGCGGATGCATGAACCTTGCTGAGCTTTCAACCTCATCTTGGAACCTTATCAGCTTTACCATCAATTTCCTCTCTGCCTCGGTGTTAAGAAGTTTCAGGTTATTTGACTTTGGCGCAAGGCCGGCTTTTTTCGCTTCCTTAAGTATGCTGCAGATCCTTGCATGCGCGTAACACACGTAGTAAACGGGATTCTCAAGAGATCTCGATTTTGCAAGCTCAAGATCGAAGTCCAGATGCGTGCTCGGGCTGTTCCTTACAAGGAAATATCTTGTGGCTGGTGCGTCAATTTCATCTATCACCTCTTCAAGCGTTATCATCTCGCCTGTTCGCTTGCTCATCCTTATGAGCTCCCCTCTTCTGTAAAGAGATACAAGCTGGCCGATTATTATTTCGAGCTTTTCAACGGGATATCCGAGGGCCGTAATGGCAGCCTTGAGCCTCGCGACATATCCGTGATGGTCCGTTCCCCAGACATTGATCATCTTGTCGTATCCGCGGTTGTATTTGTTTATGTGATAAGCTATGTCCGCTGCAAAATAGGTGGGCTGGCCGTCTTCCTTGACAAGGACCCTGTTCTTGTCATCGCCGAATTCGCTTGATTTGAACCATATGGTTGCCCCTTCATTGAATGTAAGGCCCCTTTTTTTTAGCTGTTCTATACATTTTTTGATCAGGCCCTTTTTATGAAGCTCGCTTTCATGGAACCATTTATTGAAATTGACCCCAAGTTTATTGAGTGTGTCCTTTTGCTGGTTCAGAAGATAATCCATAGCTTGTTCTTTTATGCGATCTTTATCCTTTATCCTGCCTGCCAAGTCCGTTATATAATGGCCGGCGTAGCCGCCCTCAGGGACATCCCTTCCCTCCATTCTTGCCTTCACGGACTGCCCAAGCTTTTCTATTTGCTCCCCTACATCATTTACATAATACTCTCTCTCGATCCTGTTCCCGCTCGCTTTCATGATGTTCGCAAGACAATCCCCTATGACCGCCCACCGTCCGTGGCCTATGTGGAGGGGCCCTGTGGGATTCGCGCTTACGAATTCAAGCAGGACCTTTTTTCCCTCCCCGATGTTTGACCGGCCGTATCTTTCATTCTTTTTTAATATTTCGATCAGATTATTCGTTAGGGTGACATTATTGATCCTGAAGTTGATAAAACCTTGCGGGGTGGATTCTATGCTTGCGAATATTTTCCCCTTGTCGATATTCTTCAAGCTCGAAACAACATCATTTGCCGCATCAAGGGGGGGCGTTTTATTCATCTTGGAAGTGACGATAGCTATGTTCGTGGAATAATCGCCGTATATTTCATTTTTCGGCGATTCTATTTCTATAGCAAGTGTTGTGGAAATAACACTTTCAATAAGCTTTTTGATTTTATGATGCATTGCTTATCAGTAAGTGTCAAAATCTTTAAGTTTGTTTATTTTCGCAGTTCCGAATTCGGTTTTGGACAGCATCTCCGCGATCTCAGCCCTTGTTATCTCTTTATTCGGTTCGAACGGCTTGTTAGAAAGGAACGTCAGCATCCCGGCACTTCTTGCTGCCGCAACATTTTTTGCCGCCCAATGACGGCCCGGGACATCCGGAAAAGGACCTTCGATCAATAGCTCCGGCAGTTTTAGTTCGGCAAATTTTGAAAGAATGGTCACGCCTTCAGACCTTGTCAAGGCTTTCGCTGCGGTTAAAGCTTTACCGGGATACCCGGCGATAAGGGAAGATTCAGAAATACCCGGTTTTCTTGTCTTGACAAGAATAGCCGTAAGTTCTGTTCTGTTTATCGTTTTTTCCGGCTGAAACGTATCGTCAGCATAGCCGTCCATTATTCCAAGTGTTGCGAGCATCTCGATCGGCTCCTTTGCCCAGTACTTATCCGGAATATCCTTGAATTGAGCCAGCCTTAATATCCTTATCTTAGTAGATTCCAAGATCTGCCTCTTGTTGCCCAATATTTTTATTTCGAAGGCGTTTTTACCTATAAGCAACGGGTAAGTGGCTTCGAGTGTGCCGTTCTTAGAAAAAGCGACTTCAGCGCCGTTTATGGTCAATTTGTTCGCTTCTTTAACGTTCAATACTTTACCTGTTATGACCGTTCCTTTGTTGTATGTGATCAATTTATCACGAGGAGAACTTATTTGCAGATATCCTTTTTCCTTTGGAGGCTGAGGTGCGACCCAGGCAGGCGCCGAATACGTCAAAGAAATATAACTCGTGTCATTTTCTGAAACAATGCCGTATTTATGGTAAGCGTAATCGAATTTAAAGTCTTCGTATTGCATCCCGACACCGGCGCACATGTTCGTTTCAACATCGGCTCCGCTTGATGCTCCTGTACCTATTATATCTTGATCGAATCCGAACCGTAAAGCCAGATAATTGCTAGGCCACCATTCAATGCCTGTGCGAATAAGTGTAGGAGGCTCGGTTGTCCTGTCGGGCACATAATCCAAGTCGAGCAAATAAATAAGTGGCTGAACGGACCCGTATAATGAATTATCTCCCATGACCTTCAGGGCCATGCCGAGCTTTGTGGTTGATAAAAGCGAGTGTTCAGTCCCGGATGTACTGGTCAATTTTCCTCCCAGATCGGCCGATAGAAGATCAACCTGGTTCCATCCGAAAGAGAGCCAAGGCATGGGCTTATATAACATGCCGATGTCCATGTTGTAGCCGGTCATTATGCCGTCGCTTATTCCGCCGCCTGAGAGGCCCTGCGAGAATATTTTAATAGTTGCGCCTACAGAAACCTTGTCCAGCCAATTGTAACTCAGGAATCTTTTCGCTTCGCTGCCGTATGAAAGAAGAATGGCGCTGCTTGTATAGTCTATGGTATCTCCTGCGATGATAGGGATAACTATGCCACCTCCGCCTTCAAGCTCCATAGTTGTAACAAAGCTTCCGCTTAAAGTTGCACCAACATAGCCAAGGCCGAATGTGCCGTAATCCGTGTTATATGTCCCCGCAACTGACACATAGTCAATTATGTTCAAGAGGCGGGTCGTCATGCTTTGTACTTGCCATGTTTTCAATCCCGCAAGCCCTGCTGGGTTCATGAATACGGCGTTGACGTCATCAGAAAGCCCGACAAATGCTTTTCCTGTTCCTATGGGCCTGGCGCCGATACCGATAAGTGTGGGATCAGTGGTCGTTTTCACGAAAGCGGCACTGGAATAAGATGAAATGAGCGTAAGATATAATAGTATGCAGAATAAAAAGCCTAATTTATTAAGAAAAGGTTTAATTGTGCCCGCCCCCCATCATTTGATTTGTATGAATATTAGCATTAAACAGGTAAAAATCAAGGGGATTATTACAATTATAAATACAGATAAAAATCAAGAAACCCTTGGATAAGACCCAAGCATCTTCAGGAAGGATGCTTTTTTCTTAACAAAAGTCAGTGCCTGCGAGACGGCTTTGTCCGTTCTGTGGCCCTGGATGTCGATAAAGAAGAAATAATCCCCCAGGGTCCTTTTTGTGGGCCTTGATTCGATCTTTGTCAGGTTTAAGTCCCTATTTGCGAATTCACCGAGCACATCATGAAGACCACCAGGACGGTCCTTTAAAATGGAAAAGACGATCGATGTCTTGTCTTTGCCTGTCCTTGCGTGATCGCTTTTTGCGAGAACCACGAATCTTGTGGAGTTATCAGGATAATCATTTATTTTTGAATCGATAATTTTTAGTCCGTAAAGATGCGCTGACGACCTTGACGCAATTGCAGCCGGCACATCCAAGCCGTTTATGACTTCGGCTTCCGCTACCTGCCTGGCGGCATCGGCAGAGCTGAACGAGAACCTGATCTTTGCCTTGGGCAGTTTCTTCCTCAGGTAATGCTTGCACTGGTCGATGACCGGAGGATAAGAGAGCACTTCCGTTATCTTTCCGGGAGGGACCTTGACCTTTGCCATAAGATAATGTTTTACTGGGAGCACTATTTCCTGCTTTATCTTGAGATCCACCTCGTTGACGAGAGTGTCCATAACTATGCCGATTGTTCCTTCAACGGAATTCTCTATCGGCGCAATGCCTTCATCGATCTTGCCCCTGTCAGCATCAATGAGAAGATCGTGAAATGTGGAATACGGGATGAACTCAGCTTTTCCGATCCTTTTTTGGTAAACTGCGCTGGCCTCTTCGGAAAATGTTCCCTCCGGACCGAGATAACCTATTTTCAGCATAATTTTATCTCCTTTCCACCTTTATTTCAGATTCTTTTAGCATCTGCAATGCCAGCTTATCCGGATATTTACCCTCATAGACAAGCCTCTTGATCCCCGCATTGATCATCATCTTAACACATATTATACACGGCTGGTAAGTCGCGTACATGGTGGATCCTTCAATTTTTACGCCATGCCATGCCGCCTGGATTATCGCGTTCTGCTCGGCGTGAAGACCCCTGCAGAGCTCGTGCCTCTGCCCCGAAGGCACGCGAAGTTTCTTCCTGAGGCATCCGGCCACGCTGCAGTGCTTTATGTTCTTTGGGGCTCCGTTGTATCCCGTTGAAAGAACCCTGAAATCCTTTACGATTATGGCGCCCACTTTTCTCTTGAGGCAGGTGGACCTTTGAGAGACGTCTTTTGTGATCTTCATGAAGTATTCATCCCAGGAAGGGCGCATGGTCATTTCCTTTTTATTACGTTTTTCACCGCGAAAACGATATCCGAAGATGTCAGGCCGTATTTTTCAAGGAGCTCATCAGGCCTTCCGGATTCGCCGAACATGTCCTTGATCCCGACCCTTGCCATCGGTACCGGTTTGTTCTCTACAAGTACTTCGGCTATGGCGCTTCCGAGACCTCCGATTATGGAATGCTCCTCGGCTGTTACCACGGCCCCGGTTTCCTGCGCGCACCTGATAATAAGTTCCCTGTCCAGAGGTTTAATGGTATGTATGTTCACAACCCTAGAGTTAATTCCCTCTTTTAATAATTGCTCGGCTGCCATGAGACTGTGGTAGACCATTATCCCTGTCGCAATGATAGTGATGTCATCGCCGGGCTTCATTATTGTCCCCTTTCCTATCCTGAAGTCATAATTTTCATTGCTATGAACAATAGGTGTGGAAAGCCTCGAAAGTCTCACATATGAGGGACCATATTCTTTTACCAAGTTCTTTATGACCTTCACCGTCTCCACGGCGTCAGCCGGGACTATGACCGTCATGTTAGGGATAGCCCTCATTATTGCGATATCCTCATTTGCCTGATGGGTCGCTCCATCTTCGCCGGTAGTTATGCCCCCATGCGTGACGACCAGTTTAACGTTCAGTCGCGTGTAAGCCATCGAGACCCTCACCTGGTCCCAGGCGCGCCCTGAACCGAAAACAGCGAATGTGCTCGCAAAGACGATCTTCCCGCAGGCCGCAAGCCCGGCAGCAGTACTTATCATGTCCTGCTCCGCGACTCCCATATCAAAGAATCTTTCAGGGAATTCCTTCGCGAACATGCTTGTTTTTGTTGAACATGACAGATCGGCATCCATAACAACGATATCCTTGTTCATCTTACCGAGTTCAACCAGGGTTTTTCCATAAGCGTCGCGGGTTGAAGCAAGTGTAACGGCCATTATATGAGCTCCTCCAATGCTTTTATTACCTCTTCCTTTGTCGGCGCTTTTCCGTGAAAATCCAAAGGATTGTTTTCCATGAATGAGACGCCTTTTCCTTTGACCGTTTCGGCGATTATGATTGTCGGACGCCCTTTTATGTTCGAAGCATCATCAAGGGCTTTGATAACGGCTTTTATATCGTGGCCGTTCACATTTTCTATTACATTGAACCTGAACGCCTTCCATTTATCCGCAATAGGCTGTATACCCTTTATTTCCTCTACCTGGCCGTCGATCTGATATTTATTGTGATCAAGTATGACGGTCAGATTATCAAGTTTGTAATGCCCACAGGTCATTGCTGCCTCCCAAATTTGCCCTTCCTGGGATTCCCCGTCCCCTATCATTACATAGACCCTGTAGTTTTTTTTATCCAGTTTGCCCGCAAGAGCCATGCCGTTCGCCGCGGAAAAACCCTGACCAAGGGATCCGGTCGACATCTCAATGCCAGGAAGGCTTATCATGTCAACATGCCCTTGAAGAGAACTGCCTATCTGCCTTAATGTTTTAAGGTAGCTTTTCGGGAAATAACCTGCTTCGGCAAGCGTTGCATACAGCACAGGCGCCGCATGTCCTTTTGAGAGAACGAACCTGTCCCTCTCATCCCATTTTGGTTTTTTGGGGTCATGCCTCAGTTTATGGAAAAACAGGACCGTAAGAATGTCGGCAGCAGAAAGGCTCCCGCCCGGATGCCCGGACCCGCAGCGGCCGATCATCTCGATTATGTGGCGCCTTATTACCTTCGCTTTTCCCTCAAGTTCTTTTATTTTTTCCGATGCTATCATTTAACTGTCTCAGAATAACATGTTAAGTTTACTGCTGTCAACGAGTTCAAGCTCCAATTTTACCTTGAACTTTTCTTTTACCGTGCTTTTTACTTTGCGGATCAATGATTTAACATCCGACGACCTCGCGTCGCCAAGATTAATGATGAAGTTCGCGTGTTTTTTTGAGACCTCTGCGCCCCCTATCCTTAAACCTTTGCATCCGGCCATGTCTATAAGTTTTCCGGCCGGGACGTCTTTCGGGTTCTTGAAAATGGATCCGGCGCTTGGGACCGATATCGGCTGCATTTCTTTGCGCTTTGAGATTATCTCATCCATCCTTTTTTTGACGGCATGTTTTTGCCTGTAGGCGAGCTTTAACATCGCTTGCGTGAGGATGCAGTTCCTTATATTGCTTTTCCTGTAAGAGAACCTGAGATCGGCTTTTGTCATTCTCTTTATCTTGCCGGCCGAATCCAATATTTCCACGTATTCTACAAGACTGCCGATATCTTCCCCGAAAGCGCCCATGTTCATTACTATGGCTCCGCCGATCGCAGCGGGCACCCATGCGGAAAATTCAAGGCCTGAAAGCCCCAGTGACGCAAGATGCCGGATGAAGGGCTGCATCAGGGTCCCGGCTCCGACGGTCACGAACCTTCCATTGCAGTCAAAATTGTTGATCCCGCCGGATATCTTTATCACAATGCCTGGCAGTCCGCGGTCAGGAATGAGCAGATTGGATCCGTTCCCGATGATGTATTTTTTTATTCCGGCAGTTATTTCTAGCACTTTTTGCAGCGCTTCCACATTCTTCGGGATGACCAGAATATCGGCTGGCCCGCCGATCTTTAGCGTGGTATGGCGGCTTAACTGCTCGTTCTTCAATGTTTTGGCGGTTTTTACCTTTTTTAATTCCTTGTAAATATCTGAATAACTAGGCATTTTCTTTTAACCTGCTGAATATTTCTTTTCCCACGTTATTAATATCGCCCGCGCCCATGGTGATTATCAGGTCTTTGGGGCGCGCTATATCAATGACGTAGTTTGATATCTGCTCTTTTTTCTTTATATAAAGAGCGTTGCCGGAATTTTTCTTGACCTCATTGAAGATGGTTTCGCCGGTTATGCCTTCTATCTGCGACTCTCCGGCACTGTAAATGTCAGATATTATCGTTATATCCGCATTGCTGAAGGCGCTTCCAAAATCCTCAAAAAGGAAGGCGGTCCTTGTGAATCGGTGCGGCTGGAAAATGCAGATGATCCTTCTGTCGGGGTATCCGAGCCTTGCTGCCTCAAGGGTCTTAGCCACTTCGGTGGGATGATGACCGTAATCATCCACGATCATGATGTCTTTCGTTTCTCCTATCAACTGGAAACGTCTCTTTGCTCCGGTGAAGAACTGCAGTCCGCTGCTGATCCCCGAGAACTCGCAGTTGAGATGCGAGGTGACGGCGATGGTTGCTAGAGCATTTTCTATGTTCTGGTTCCCAGGAACGCAGAGCGTGACACCGCCTAAAAGTTTGTCTTTCTTATGAGCATCGAACTTTGATCTTCTCTCGCTGAATTTGAAATTATCCGCCCAAAAATCAAGTTCTTCAGAAAGACCGTATGTAATGACTTTTTTGTTTGTTATGTTCTTTTTAACGGCATCTATGCCTGCCCCTTTGCCCATTACGATCACGCCATCATCCGGAACAAGCTGCGCAAATCTGGAAAAAGCATCCACAACTTTGCTGAACGAACCGAAATGCTCCATGTGATCGGACTCAACGTTCGTTATCACCGCAATGGTCGGATGAAGCGTCAGGAAAGTCCCGTCGCTTTCATCAGCTTCGGCAACAACATATGGACCTGCGCCCATCCTTGCATTACCGTCAACATCGTTCGCTTCCCCGCCGATCAGGAATGTGGGGTCTTTTTCGCATCTTGAAAGGACAGTAGCTATCATGGAGGTTGTTGTGGTCTTTCCGTGCGTACCGGCTACAGCTATGCGCACCTTGAATTGGTCCATTATCCATGAAAGCATCTCGGCCCTTTTTTCCGTCGGTATGCCTGAAGATATCGACTCATCAACCTCAACGTTGCCGCTTGGAATGGCGGAGGAGATGACCGTAAGGTCCGCTCCCCTTACGTTTGTTTTATTGTGGCCGATGTATACTCTGGCCCCAAGGTCCCTTAGTCTCATTGTGTTCGCCGAGTCTTTTATGTCAGAGCCGGTGACCTTATATCCTTTTTTAATGAGTATTTTGGCTATAGCGCTCATGCCGCACCCGCCGATGCCGACAAAATGCACGGTTTTTATCTTGTTCATGTCAGGTTTACTGACGGATGCGCTTTTTTCTTTTTTTGGCATATAGATCTATTCCTAGCAGGTTAATGATTATATTTACGAAATCAGCAGCTGCGTTAGGCCTGCCGAGAGATGAACTTGCCTTGCTCATTTTTGAATGCGTTTCTTTGTCTTTCATGATCCTGTTTATCTCTGACACAAGAGTTTCCTTATTAAGATCTTTGTCTTTAATTATCACTCCAGCTCCGGCATCGGAAAGTATTCTTGCGTTCAGGTCCTGATGCCCTTCAGCGGAATAAGGGAAAGGGATCAAAATGGACGGAAGCCCTCTTGCTATGATCTCCGATATGGCGGTGGCTCCGGCGCGCGTCACCACGAGGTCAGCTGCAGCAAGGCCGTCCCAGATATTGTACATATAGGGGATCAAATGATAAAAGTGCGGGTTTTCTTTGACAAGATCCCTTACCCACACATGATCCCTTTCGCCGCTTACATGAATGATCTGCACATTTAAATTCGAAAGATCGGCAAGGGCATCGATCAAAGCTTTGTTGATCGATCTGGCGCCCTGGCTCCCGCCCAGCACAAGGATGATTTTTTGGTCCTGCCGGAGCCCAATGTTCTGGATCGCAATGCCTTTGATGGTCTTTATTATTTCACGTCTTACCGGACCGCCGATGCAATAAACCTTTCGCCATTTAAAGTGCTTTCTTTGCGATTCGAAAGCTATTGTGATGCAGGATGCGAACCATTTGCAGATCCTTGTGGAAAGCCCCGGGATAGCGTTACCTTCATGGAGGATCACGGGGACATGCAGGAAAAAAGCGGCAAGAACAACAGGCAGGCTGACAAAACCGCCGGTGGCCACTATTATGTCGGGATTGAACGTTTTAAGGATCTTTAATGAATCGAAGAACCCTACTATCGCAAAGAACGGAGCTGTTATCGCCTTATATGAAAGTTTTCTGAGCATCCCTCTCGCCTTGATCGTCACCAAAGAAAATCTGGCTTCCGGGACAAGCTTTTCCTCGATCCCGCCTTCACTTCCAACAAAAAGTATCTGGCTGTCAAGTATCTTGTCCTGGATTGCTTCAGCAATGGCGATCGCGGGATAAACATGTCCGCCGGTTCCGCCGCCCACCATTATTGCTTTCATCTTAAGCCTTTCTGAACTGTGAGATATTAAGCAATATCCCCACGCTGAAAAGTGTTGCTACGATCGATGTGCCTCCGTAGCTTATCAAGGGAAGAGGTATCCCTGTTGTTGGAATTATTCCGAGAACAACGCTGATGTTAAGCATTGCTTGAAATCCTATCCATGAAACGATGCCTCCGCTCAGGAGCATGGAAAAATCGTCGGGCGCACCCCTTACGGTCCTTATCCCTCTTGCCACGAACAAAAAGAATAGAAGTATCACTCCAACAGCGCCTATGAAACCCACTTCTTCGCAAAATATGGCAAAAATGAAATCCGTATAATTCTGCGGGAGGTAAAAGAATTTCTGTTTGCTCCCGCCCAGGCCAAGGCCAAAGATCCCGCCGCTTCCGACAGCGATCAATGATTGTATAATGTGAAAACCGATACCCCTTGGGTCTCCCCAAGGATTAATGAAGGCCAAAAGCCTTTTTAACCTGTAGGCACTGGTTAAGCTGATTATAAGTAAACCGAATAAGGCGGCTATGATGACCATGATGAAATGTTTTATCGGTGTCCCTGCCAGATAAAAGACGGCAAAAGCCGTTACCGCGATTATCACGGACGTCCCTACGTCAGGCTCTTTTATTATGAGCAACAGAGAGGCAAGTGTCGCGCCAAGAGAAGGCCAAATTGACTGGTTAAGAGGCTTGCTTGAAAGCTCTTTTGCCAGAAAAACTATCAAGGCAATTTTTGCCAGTTCCGCCGGCTGGAAGGAGAAAAAGCCGAAATATATCCATCTGCTGGCTCCGCCTATACCGATACCCGCCCCCGGAATGAACACTATCAAGAGAAGGAGGAGAGAAATTCCGATTATGTATCCCGACCAGTTCTTCAAGAGGTTGTAATCCATTTTAAAGCCGGCGTATAAAGCGATGGATCCGGCCAGAAGCGATAAAAGATGTCTCTTTAAAAAGTAATAACTGTCGCCAATCCTCATTGCCATCGTGGGGGTTGCAGAAAAGACCATAAGCAGGCCTATCGACAATAATGCCGCGACAATGAACAGTAGTATATAATCCGGACGGGATCTATAGGTTTGCGACAATTTTCTTGAAAACCTTCCCTCTCTCTTCAAAATTCTTGAACATGTCAAAGCTGGCGCAGGCCGGCGACAAAAGCACGGCATCTCCGCTATCTGCAAGCTTGTATGAACTCTTTACGGCATCCGCAAGGATCGATGCTTCATGGATCCTTTTATATCCGCATTTCTCAAGATATTTCTTGAATCTGGTACTTGCTTCCCCTATCAAGACAACATCTTTAACATGTTCTTTGATCTCCCTGCACATTTGGGTCAGATCCGTCATCTTGTCCCTTCCGCCAAGTATAAGGACGATATTATGGGCCGGATAAAGGGTCCTTATAGCCACGATCGTTGAATCGGGATTCGTCCCTTTTGAATCGTTGTAAAATGAAATGCCTTTTGTTCTCTTAACGAATTCGATCCTGTGCTCGACCCCGCTGAAGCTTTTAAGCGTCTTTCTGACCGATTTAAGAGGCACATTGCAAAGCCTTGCCGCAGATACAGCGGCAAGAGAATTTTCAATGTTGTGCTCCCCCTTTATCCGGATATCATCAACAACGCATATTTTTTTGTTATCATAAAACATGCTGCCATCTTTAATGAATGCGCCTTCCTTCAAATACGACTTTTTGCTAAAAGCTATCTTCCTGCATTTTGCATTTTTCGATATGTCCGAGACCCTTTTATCATCAAGGTTGTAGATCAAATAATCATTTTTCCCTTGATTCTTGAATATGAAGGATTTTGTTCTTGCGTATCCTTCCATTGTCTTGTGCCTGGTAAGGTGGTCTTCGGTGATGTTCAATATAATGCTTATCCATGGCTTGAACTTCTTGACCGTTTCAAGCTGGTAGCTGCTGATCTCCGCAACAATATAATCAAGTTTGGAGTCGTTCACTGATATCAAAGGATGGCCTATATTGCCTGCGATAGCAGTCCTATGGCCGTGATCTTTAAGCAATCTGCCTATCAATGCCGTTGTGGTCGTCTTTCCGTTCGTTCCGGTGACGGCGATAATAGGCTTTTTTAAGAAACTATAAGCAAGCTCAACTTCGCCTATGACGGGGATCTTTTTTCTCCTTGCAAGTTCAAGGATGGGGATATCCATAGGGACGCCCGGGCTTACAACGATAAGGTCTGTTCCTTCAAGTGCTTTTTTGGTGTGGCCTCCAAGCTCAAATTGGATCTTAAGTTTTTTCAGAGTGTTTAGGGTTTTAGAATCAACATTTTTCTTCTCTTCAGTCAGGAAAACCAGTTCTTTGCCCAGTTTTTTAGCAACAGCGACCCCGCTTTTGCCTGCGCCAAAGACAGCTATCTTCATTATGTTTTTCCCCAAAGGGGTGATCTTAGTTGCTGGATTTTTCACTTTATAAAACCGTGCTACACCATACCCCTGCTACCGCAAATATTATCCCGAATATCATGGACAATATCACGACCAGCGGCTCCGACATACCGAGAAGTTCAAAGTGATGGTGAAGGGGCGCCATTCTAAATATTCTCCTTTTAAATGCCTTGTAGGATAAAACCTGGGCTATGACCGAGAGCGCTTCAATAAAAAATACGCCTCCTACAATGATAAGAGCAAGTTCTTTGTGAAGGATGACCGCAACGCCCGAAAGCAGGGCTCCGAGGCCGAGCGACCCTATATCACCCATGAATATTTCCGCGGGATAAACATTGAACCATAAGAACGCCAGGGTGGCTCCCGCAGCTGCTGCGCATATAATGCCCGGATCGTTCGCTTGAAGATTATAGGATATCGCAGCAAATGCCGTAAAAGCTATGGCAAGAGTGCTGGCTGCAAGTCCGTCAAGCCCGTCGGATAAATTTACCGCATTTGATGTTCCGACCACCACAAAGCAGATAAAAGGGAAATACAGCCAGGGCAAATTGAAATAAAGGAGTTTTAAAATACCGTCCACACTGCTGCTATGCCCTTTCCATATAAGGATTGAGGCGAATATTGCCGCAAAAATGAACTGCCAGAACAATTTCTGCCTGCCTGTCAATCCTTCATTCTGTCTTTTTCGGATCTTTATAAGGTCGTCAGCAAAGCCGAGCGCGGAATATGCAAGAAAAAGGAAAATAAGGCCGAAATATTTCGGGTCGATGTCTATGTTCAATAAGATAACGGTGAACACCAGAATTGTAAGAAGGATAGATATCCCCCCCATGGTGGGCGTGCCGGCTTTCATAAGATGGGAAGAGGGTCCTTCCTGACGGATATTCTGACCGATCTTGAACACCTTTAATGCCCAAACTATCGGAACGCTTATAATCCAGCAGAAAACCGCTGAGGACAGAAAAAGAATGACCAAATTAACCAAGCTCATAGGTTTGAATTATATCAAAATAAAAAACCCTCGTCTACCTTTTGGTAAACGAGGGTTTTATCAATACCCAGTCAATCTGTTTAGAAGTCGAAATTAACCCCGAAAGATATCAGCGTGGGCAGGCCGAACCCGAACCTTGTCCTCATGTTGTCGCTTACGATCCATTCGGTCCCCATTTCGGCGTTAAGAACTCCAAGTCCGACATAGGTTAAGCTGTTTATGCCGAGTTCGCTCCTGACTTTTGCCGGGATGTCCTTATCGCTTATGCCCGGGTTCTTCATCTTTACCGATCTAACGGCATTCTTAATTGCATCTGCAGGGGGATATCCCTTGAACCAGGTCATGCCGAAACCTATCCCCGATATCAATCCGTATTCATCCCTTGGGTAGCCGTAATTGTCCTTGTCGACAAAACCAATTATCGGGCTTCCACCAAGACCAAGGCCCAGCGTGAAATGTCTGCTAATTACAAGCGGTTGAGCTGTAGTAACAGCACCAGTTGGAGCTGAAGGCCGTGAAGGAGGAGGAGCAACCCTTTCAATTGGAATGGGCCGCTCGGTCGTGGGAGCCGGCGCGCCTGCGAAAGCCGAAACCTGAAGAACGAAAAGGACAGACAGGGCCAAAAGCACGGTTCTTGATATTTTCATAATTACCTCCCCTACTAATTTGTCGAACATAATGAATTATAATGTGAGAGGGATATTTGTCAAGGGTTTTTTTGCCCTCACCCTGCCTCGCAAATGCTCGGCATCCCTCTCCACGGAGTGGAGAGGGAAAAACACTTAACTTAATTTTTCAATTCCCTTCTCCACTTTGTGGAGAAGGGTGCCACGATTTATCGTGGCGGGATGAGGAGGTCAAAGAAAAACCCCGACTAGAAGCCGGGGTTTTCTTTTAAGGACTTAATTAAAGCCTCAAACCTTAGAACATGTAAACATAGCCAAGAGATATACCGGAAACGTTTATGCCTGCTGCATCATCCTTCGCGGGTATCGGGCCGAAGGATTTTGCTACTGCACCATATGACTGGTTCTCGGTATTATACTCAACAGCTATCGCCTGGTCTTTTGCAATACCGATCATGCAGCCGATATTGAACGCAAGACCTGTGCCGCTAAGAGAATCAATTCCACTTTTGCTAAAAGACTCTGTAAGCATCTTATATGCAACAGCTCCGTAAGGCATCAGGTTGTCCATCTGCATGCTGACTATGTAACCGATCGACATCGCCGTTGTAGTTATACCTATACTACTAATGTTATCTGACTTTATGCCGACACTCGATGTTTCATAGCCGATCGCAACTGCGGTATCAACCTTCCCGATCAATGGGAGAGATTGATTTCCGAGCGTGTACTTTGCGCCAAGACCCATCGTACTTCCTGACGTTTGTTTGCCGCCATCATCGATATCTTTTATATTTACAAGAGTATCAAATGAATATGCAACCAACAGGTCTAGGTCCTTCATCATTCCGTATTCTCCCCTGGCGCCAAGACTATTGGAATCCATCGTCTGAGGATCATCTCTGTTCGCGATCGCTCCGTTATGGTTCGTCGCGTACATGCCGAGTACCGCCCAGTTGCCTTCTCCCACGCTCGGAGCTACTAAATAGCTAACACCGGCGAAAGCAGAAGTTGCGAATGTTAGAATAACCAACATTGCTAATAATGTTTTTTTCATTTATTAATTTCACCCCCTTTCATTTATGAATTTCAAATGTTCGTGTTACCACGATCGGCTTTCACCGGCCATGGCACCGACCTTAGAACATGTAAACATAACCAAGAGATATACCGGAAACATTCACGGCTGAGGCATCGTCTTTTATTAAAGCGGTTTTCCTCCATTCAGCCCACGACTGATTCTCGGTATTATACTCAACGGCTATTGCCTGGTTCTCTGCAATACCGATCATGCAACCGATATTGAGAGCAAGCCCATTCCCAGCCATGGCAGGAAGCGTGCCAAGCCCCCCTACTTTCCCCAGATCCTGTGCCAGTATCTTGTATGCAATCGCACAATATGGCATTAAATTGTCAATCTTTTTGCTGAATATGCAGCCAATTGCCTTTGATGTGACTTGCATGGCTGTACTGCCGCCTGCATCTAACTTCAACCCAGTATCTGATGACTCATAGCCAAGTGCAACTGCCATGTCCATATCCATGAGCATCTCTATCTTTCCAAGGCTATATTTCACGCCAATGCTCGTGGTATTTCCAGTCGTCTGCTTAGCATTCACCTCTTTGATGTTTGGAAGTGTATCAAATGAATAGGCGACACACACATCCAGATCCTTCATCACGCCATATTCGCCTCTGACGCCAATACCGGTGCCATCAAAGTCCTGAGGTTCCTCGTTGTTCGCGATGGCTCCGTTATGGTTCGTTGCATACATGCCAAGGACCGCCCAATTACCTTCTCCCACGCTCGGAGCAGTTAAAAAGCTGACCCCGGCGAAAGCAGAAGTTGCGAATGTTAGAATCACTAACAAAGCTAATAATGATTTTTTCATTTATTGATTAATTTCATCTCCTTTCATTTATTAATTTCCAATGTTCATATTACCGCGGCCGGCTTTTGCCGGCCATGGTGCCGACAGTTATTTCCCTTTAAATAATCCCGTTATAAAATCCGCCGCTATGTCCTTGCAGCCAAGCCCGAAAGCAATGGCAAATGCAAGTCCTACCGCGCCGACTATGACGCTGAACGACGCGACTATAATAGCGGAAGAAATGCCCAGTATCTCGAGCGCCTTAAGGAACCCGAAAACATTGACGCCGTACTGCGCGATCTTCGCGAGCGTCTTGGAGTTCGATAACCCAATATTGTTCGCGATGACGACCACAATGCCGGCTATCACGACTGAAAGGAATATCGATATCGCAAGCACGAATACCGCTGCTATGACCGACACCGAATAACTAAGGATCATGTTAAGCAGGTCCTTTGAATTAGCCGGGCCGTAAGCCATGGCTATGGCCGTGACGGCGATGAAGATCGAGACCCAATAGACCATGTCGCCCAAAAGGTCAGACGGCGCCTTCTTGATCTCTCCTTTGGTCAGGAATGGCGTGAACCCTATGGCTGAAAGGCCCTTGTCGAGCATGATGGCCTTAAGCACGTAAACGACTAGCAATTGAAGGCCTTTGGCGATAAGTATGGAAACTAAAAGAAGAACGAGAGAAATGGCAAGGTTAAAAAGCAAAGGAGAAATCATATTAGCAACTTCAATGACCGGATTGATGATCGCCTGTAAATCCATTATTTAACTCCCCTCTCATGATTAGACATTGGATAATGCGGAAAGGAACCTGAGAAAGATAAGTTGAGCATCACCTCCCTAGATTATTGATAATATCAATGATACCAGCATGAATGTTCCCGCGCAAGCGAAAGTTATCTTGTTAAGGCCCTCTTCCAGCCCCTTCTGGGTGCCGAAGATCCTTGCCTGTCCGCCTATCCCTCCAAGCCCTTCACCCTTTGCCGAATGAAGAAGTATCGCTGCGATCAGTAATATCGCCGAAACTATTTGGATGAATAGCAAAAAACCTTTCACTGGAATTCGAGTTTATCATAGAGCCTTGTTTTGTCAAGTATGAAGTTGTGTAAACACACTTCATACTCAAGCGTGAAGTTATGTTCGCATGCTTCACACTCAAGCATGAATCAATCATATCCGTTCGTTTCAAATATCGGGCTCCCCTTGATCAGCACTCTTCCGTCATTTCCGATGGTTGCTTTCCCGTTCCTGTTTGGCCCGATCGAATAGACGACATAATTCTTTTTGTTGTTCGAGATCTCGTAGGGATACATGATGTTCGACGTCTTCGCGAAAGGATCAAGAAGATTGCTGAAAATTATCGTTGGCTCTTCATGTATCAGTATCCTTTGATAATCAGATTTTCTCGGACAAACATAATTTTTCTCGATGTATGAATCAAGGGCGAATTTGAGCGTTTTCAGGTCGCCTTTTGTTATGGCTATCTTCGCCTCTATTTGCATGCTCATAACATTTGCAGCCGCCAATGTGTATAAAATGGCTATGACCGCGATCACTATCAACATCTCTACCAATGTAAACCCCTTGCTTTGTCTGGTTTTTTTCATATTATTAATGGCCTCCCTGTCATTTCTTTTGGTTTCTCTATCCCCAGCAATTCAAGCATGGTCGGTGCTATGTCAGCCAGAATGCCGTCGCTTCGAAGTTTGATTTTTTTGCTGCTTGAAACAAGGATAAAAAGAACTTTATCGCAGGTATGCGCGGTATGGGGCCCGTGAGTTATGGGGTCATACATCTGCTCGGCATTTCCGTGGTCGGCAGTTATCATGGTGATGCCGCCGAGCTTTTTCACCAGCGCCTCTACCCTTCCGACGGATATATCGACGGCTTCAACCGCAGCTATAGCAGCTTTCAATATTCCTGAATGTCCCACCATGTCACAGTTCGCGTAATTCATTATTATAACGTCATATTTTCCTGATCCTATCTCCTTCAATACTCTATCAGTAACTTCGAATGCGCTCATTTCAGGCTTAAGGTCATAGGTGGCGACTTTCGGAGAAGGGATAAGGACCCTGTCCTCGTTCGGATAAGGTTTTTCAACTCCTCCATTAAAGAAAAATGTGACATGCGCGTATTTTTCTGTTTCTGCGATGCGAAGCTGCTTGAGGCCGTTCTTGCTCAGGATTTCGGACAGGATATTCTTCAGTTCCTGCGGTTTAAAAGCGACCGGAACATCGATCGTCACATCATACTGGGTTAAACAGACAAAATACACTTTTGGGTGGACTTTCCTGGCGAAACCTTTGAAGTCATTATCCGTGAAACACCTGGTGATCTCCCTGGCCCTGTCGCCCCTGAAATTAAAGAATATCAGGGAATCATTGTCAGATATGACAGGACTGCCCTTGATGATCACCGGCTTGATGAATTCATCGGTCTCTTTCCTGTTATAAGCGTTCTGCATGGCCTGGACCGGTTCGTTTTCCCTGACGCCTTCACCATTTGTAATGGCATCATATGCCTTCTCTATCCTCTCCCATCTATTGTCCCTGTCCATAGCATAATACCTGCCGATTATAGTGGCGATCTTGCCCGTTCCGATCTTCTTGATCTCTAACTGGAGCGATTCGATATATTTCTTCCCGCTCTCTGGCGGCGTGTCCCTTCCGTCCATGAAGCAGTGGATATAAACATTATTAATATTATTGCGCTTTGCCATATCGAGAAGCGCATAAAGGTGTTTGTTGTCGCTATGGACTCCGCCGTCCGATACGAGGCCCATTACATGTAGATTGGACTTGTTCTTTTTTACATTATCTATTGCTTCGAGAATGGTTTTGTTTTTGAAGAAATCCCCGTCTTTTATCGATTTAGTTATCCTTGTAAGTTCTTGATATACGATCCGGCCGGCGCCGATATTCAGGTGGCCGACCTCGGAATTGCCCATCTGCCCTTCAGGCAGGCCTACCGATTCTCCCGAGCAACCGAGCGTGGTGGACGGATATTCTTTTGCGAGGGTATTGACTATCTGGCTCTTGGCAAGTTTGACGGCGTTATAGTCCGAGCTCTCACGCTCTCCCCAGCCGTCCATAATCATCAGGACCAATGGTTTATTTGGCATTTGTTAAATGATAATAGGAAAAATCAAAATAGTAAAGGAAAAAATGGAGCCGAGCGGGATCGAACCGCTGACCTCCTCGTTGCGAACGAGGCGTTCTCCCAGCTGAACTACGGCCCCACGCCCCTTCGGGGAATGACCAATTAACAAATCACAAATGACAAATTACGCTTCTTGAAGTACAGCGATTCCCGGAAGCTCTTTGCCTTCTAAAAATTCCAGCGATGCGCCGCCGCCTGTTGATATGTGAGTTATCTTGTTCGCAACACCGGCTGCCTCGACTGCTGCAGCAGAATCTCCTCCGCCTATTATTGAAACGGCTTTGGAATCCGCAAGAGCTTTTGCAATTTCATTGGTTCCTTTTGCGAACTTCGGTATCTCAAATACTCCGACAGGCCCGTTCCAGACGACCGTCCCGGCATTTTTAATTTCGTCCTTGATAACCTTTATGGTCTCTGGCCCCGCATCAACGCCCATCATGTCCGCAGGGATATTCTCTACTTTAACGACTTTGGTATTAGCTTTATCAGATATCTCGCTTGCGACCACAACATCTTTTGCAAAAATGACCTTTGCCTTGCTTGCTTCGGCCTGCGCCAGGAATATTTTTGCCTGGTCGATAGATTTAACCTCAACAAGCGATTTTCCTATTTCCATTCCTTTTGCCTTCAGGAAAGTATAAAGCATTCCTCCGCCGATTATCAAAGTATCCACCTTATTCAGCAGATTTTTTAAAACAGCGATCTTTGTGGATATTTTTGCCCCGCCGATTATCGCGACGAACGGCCTTTTCGGATCTGCAAGAGCCCTGCCCATCACATCAAGCTCTTTCTGGATCAGGAATCCCGCATAGGCAGGAAGGAATTGTGCAACGCCGGCTGTGGAGGCGTGCGCCCTGTGGGCGGTGCCGAAAGCGTCATTTACATATATATCAGCAAGGTCAGCAAGCTTCCTGGCGAACTGCTCATCATTGGCTTCTTCTTCTTTATAAAAACGTATGTTCTCAAGAAGAACGATGTCGCCGTTATTCATCTTTGATATTGCCTGTTCGACTTCTTCGCCTATGGAATCATCCAGTTTGACGATCTTTTTCTTCAGGAGTTCTTCAAGGCGTTTAGCTATCGGATTCAACCTGAGGTCTTCTGTAACTCCGTCCGGCCTGCCGAGGTGGGAAATAAGTATAACTTTTGCGCCTTTTTCAGAAAGATACTTGATTGTCGGGAGGGCTTCTTTGATCCTGATATCGTCCGTTATCTTTTTCTGCTTGTCCATTGGAACGTTAAAATCAACACGGACAAGAACGCGCTTTCCTTTTAGGTCCTTTTCACTCAGGTCCGCGATCGTTTTTTTAGCCATAACTTAGCTCCTTATTTCTTCGCCATCAATTTAAGAAGGTCTACGACCCTGCAGGAATAACCCCATTCGTTGTCATACCAGGAGACGACCTTGAAGAACCTTTTTTCGCCTTTAAGGTTGTTCTGGAGCGTGGCCAGAGAATCGTAAATTGAGGACCGATCGTCATGGATGAAATCCGTGGAAACCACTTCATCACTGGCAACCCCCAGAATACCTTTGAGATAAGACTGTGAAGCTTTCTTCAGCATGGAATCGATCTCTTCTATCGACGTGTCCTTTGCCGAACGGAACGTGAGGTCAACCACCGAAACATCGGCAACCGGGATCCTGAATGACATCCCTGTTAGTTTGCCTTTTGTTGCCGGAAGGACTTCGCCAACAGCTTTTGCGGCTCCTGTTGTCGACGGAATAATATTGATTGCTGCCGCACGGCCGCCTCTCCAGTCCTTCTTTGAAGGGCCGTCGACGGTCTTCTGGGTTGCTGTGTACGCATGGATCGTTGTCATTAAGCCGGTCTCGATCCCGATGCCTTCTTTTAGAATTACATGCACTAGCGGGGCCAGACAATTAGTTGTACATGAGGCATTAGAAACGATGTTGTGTTTCGCGGGATCATATTCGTTGTCATTGACTCCCATAACGATGGTTTTCACGTCTCCTTTGCCTGGAGCTGTGATGAGGACCTTCTTTGCGCCGGCGGCCAGATGTCCTTTTGCCTTTTCCGAGTCGGTAAAAAGCCCCGTGGCTTCAATTACGATGTCCACTCCAAGGTCTTTCCAGGGCAAGCTGCTGGGATCCTTGCTTGCCATTACGCACTTGATCTTTTGGCCGTTCACTATGAGAACGTCGTCTTCCGCAGCAGCAGCGCTGCTCTTTTCAGTGGAAAGCGTTCCGTCGAATTTGCCGTGGACAGAATCATATTTCATCTGGTAAGCGAAGTATTTCGCGTCCGTGCTTATGTCAACGCCCGCCACGACCTCCACTTCCTTGCCCAGCACGCCTTTATCCGCCATTGCATGCAGGACCTGCCTTCCTATCCTTCCGAAACCGTTGATACCAACCTTAACCGCCATTCTTTATCCCTTCCCTTTCTAATTATTTTTTCAAAAACGGAATTCGAAGTATATCATCCACGATATTTTGTGTCAATTCTGATATAATTTCGCCGTGGTAAAAAGAATATTATTAGCATTGTTCGCGCTTCTAATTTTTTCCTTGTTCGCTTTCTATGTAATAAAACTTAGCGACAAGATCGACCTGCTCCAGACGTTCATCCCTGAAAAGATCGCTGTGTTAAAGCGGGTCCATATGTCCGGCAAGGAGAATAATGCATCGTGGGAGATATTCGCCCAAGAGGGCTGGACAGGCAGGGACAAGAATGTGACAACTTTTGAATTCGTCGATAAAGCAGAGATCAAAAAGGACGGCCGCATTCTCATAAAGGACCTTTCCGCAAGAAGATTGAGGATATCAAGGAACAAGGACATCGAGATCTTCAAGAAAGTGGAAGAAGAAAAAGACGGAAAACAATATTTGAGCGCGCTTATAGACTTTAACGCGGTATCGAATAAAAACAAGAAAAGAAAATTCTCCACGCTTACCGCAGACAACATCAAACTTAACTCTGACACCAAGAAAGCTCTGATAACGGGCAATATAAGAATATTGAAGGACAAGCTTTTAATAAGATCGGAAAAGGTAGCATTGGACCTTGATAAGAATATAGCAACGTTCGAGAGCAAGAGCTCCTTTTCAAGGGAAGGCTCGAAGCTGTATGCGAATTCCGCAACCGCTTACTTTGACAAAGACAAGATGTCAATGTCCGGGAGCATTGAAGTGAGGCAGAAGAATAAGACGGTTTTTTCGGATAATGCGACATACGACGACAGATCAAAATCCATAGTTCTTACATCAAGGGCTAGAGCGGTAATTGAAAAGCTGCAAAATATGATCAAAGAAAAAAGCGCAAAGAAGGTGAAAGGAGAAGAGGCAAAGAAGTCGCTTCAGGAAAAAACCGTGATAACTTGCGACAAACTGAAGCTCTCCACCGAGAAAGGCGATTGCTCAGCCTACGGAAACGTGATCGTTATGCAAAAAGAAAAAGAAGCAAAATCAGATGAAGCTGTTTATAATGAAGAGAGCGAAAATATCATATTGACAGGCCATGTATATATGAAAAGAAAGAACGACTGGGTGAAAGCGAACAAAGTAATTGTTTCGGTGAACAATGAAACATTCGAGGCTGTCGGGCAAGTTGAAACAACATTCAAGGTGAAAAAAGGATCGAAAAGGAACTAAGAATCTGAAGATAATTTCTTTATCAGCCGCTTAACTTTCTCCTTTTCTGCATTAGTTTTTTTGTCCTTTATTTCTATTGTGAAAGACAGCATGTCACCTTCCCTGCAATTCGGCGGCAAAAGGCGTTTTGATATTTCAACTGTGTCACAGCCTTCTTCCGCAATGATCACCGCGGTATCCCCTTCCAACCTATCCATTGTCCCGTAAAATTTATTCTTTTTCATTTTAAAAAAGCAACTTATGTCTTCTCATTGCTATGCTTTGAAGGATCCCGACCGCGCACATGTTCACTACAAGCGCAGTACCCCCGTAGCTTAAGAAAGGCAGGGGCACCCCTACTATCGGCAAAAGACCAAGCGTCATCCCAATGTTCACCAGGACCTGAAAACCAAGCATTCCCGCTATTCCGGCAGCAAGCATGCTTCCAAAGAAGTCCCTTGATTCAGCCGCAAGCGCAACAGCCCTGTATATCACTATAGCAAAAAGCGCAAGAACGATCGCGGAACCCAGAAAGCCTAATTCCTCCCCTAAAGCCGAGAAAACGAAGTCCGTGAATTGCTGCGGGATGAACGCGAGCTGTGTCTGGGTGCCATGCATGAAACCTTTGCCAAAGAAACCACCGCTTCCGACCGCGATCTTTGCCTGCATCCCGTGATAACCTATCCCTAGAGGATCGATTTCAGGATTTAAAAACGAGAGAAGCCTTGCTTTTTGGTAATCCTTCAGTATGTCCCATATCTTTGCCACGGCATAACCTATTCCGATATTTCCCAATAATATGACAGCGTAATCGGTTAATCTTATCCTGATCTGCCACAGGAACATCGCGAGTATCACAAGATATGTCATCCACACATAAGTGTTCGATTTAAGTATTATGCTTAGCAGAGGCGTGACCATGAAAACCAATAATGTCGTGGAGGTTTCAGCCCAAATAAGCATGCTGGTGAAAATTGCGAATATTATTATCGCAGTGCCGAGGTCCGGCTGCTTGAATATCAGGATAAAAGGAAGGCCGACTATTAGTATCGGCAGGACAAGGCTCATCATACTTTTTATTTCTCCGCGCCTTTCCCCCAGGAACGACGCAAGAGCTATCAGTAATACTAGTTTTGATATCTCTGACGGCTGGAAAGAAATAGGTCCTATAATGATCCATCTTTGCGCGCCGAGGATCGTGAATCCCTTGAATAAAACCATCAATAGGAATAGAATTGAAATGCCATAAAGGAACCATGATGCATTCTTCAAGTGAGAGTAATCCAGGTACGCAAAGGTTGAAAGCCCGATCAATCCGATAATAAAAGCAAAGAGCTGCCTCTTAGTATAATAAAACGGATCATCTCCTTCGCGGGATTGCTGCGAGAAAGTGCAGCTGAAGATCATCATGATCCCGATCACTATCAGAAGCCCGACACCAATCCACAAAAGTATGTCGGAGTGTTTTAACATTCTAAAATTAAACATTTGATTGTTCCTGTGAAAGTTCTAATGCTTTAAGCAGTGCTCCGGCTTTGTTAAGTGTTTCCTCATATTCTTTTGCGGGGACAGAATCTGCGACTATTCCCGCGCCGGCCTGCACATAAGCATTGCCGCCTTTCATTAAAATGGTCCTTATAGTAATGCAAGTATCGAAATTGCCGTAAAAGTCGAAATAGCCGACCGCTCCGGCATATGGGCCTCTTCGCACGTTCTCCAATTCATCGATTATTTCCATCGCGCGTATTTTGGGGGCTCCGGTCACTGTCCCTGCGGGAAATGCCGCGGCTATCAGGTCGAATCCGTCCTTGCCTGGCTTAAGCTCGCCTGTTATGTCAGACACTATGTGCATAACATGGGAATATCTTTCAATGACCATCAGCTCGTTTATCTTTATGCTGCTGAACTTGCAGACCCTTCCGAGGTCGTTTCTCCCGAGGTCCACCAGCATTATATGTTCGGCTTTTTCCTTTTCATCGGAAAGCAGCTCCTTTTCAAGGGCAAGGTCTTCCGCTTCATTGCGCCCTCTTTTCCTTGTTCCAGCGATCGGGCGGACATTGGCGATGTTATTTTCAAGTCTTACCATCGTTTCCGGCGATGATCCGACAAGCCTCATTCCCTTGAATTTTAAATAATACATGTATGGCGAGGGATTTAATTTTCTCAAGATCCTGTATATGTTAAAGGCGTCCCCTTTCACCTTTGTTTCGAACCTCTGTGAAGTAACCACCTGTATAATGTCCCCGCTTTTAACATATGACTTTGCCTTTCGGACCATCTCCTCGAATTCTGTCTTGCTGAAATTCGAGGTTGTGTGAAGTTTTTCTCCCTTGCCGGCCTTTTTCCCCGCGCTTTTTGTTGGTTTTGCAAGTTTACTAGCCAAAGCGTCTATCTTTTTTATGGCGGATTCATAAGCTTTGGCCGGTCCTTCTTCCACTAATACATTCGAGATTATCATGATCTTGCGCTTCAAATGGTCAAAAGCAAGGACGGTGTCCGTTAGAAGGAATTGCATATCAGGAAGTTTCAGGTCATCCGGGTTTTTATTCGGAATGTCCTCTAAATGGCGGACAATGTCATAGCTGAAATATCCCACCAAGCCGCCGTGGAACCTTGGGAGCCCTTTTATTTTGACCGGCTTGTATCTTGACAATATTTTCTTGAGCTCAGCTATCGGGTTTCCATAGATCCTGACTGTCTTGCCCTTCGAATGTATCTCTATCTTATTATCCTTGCTTATAATGCGGAGTATCGGATCGCTGCCCAAAAAAGAATATCTTCCGATATTCTCCCCTCCCTCAACGCTCTCAAGGAGATAAGAATATTCGCCTTCTATTTTTTTGAATGCGGAAACGGGCGTTTCTGTGTCAGAGAATATCTCCCTGTAAACAGGGACCAGATTGCCTTGTTTTGATAATCTAATAAATTCTTCTTTGGTCGGATGATACATTTTAGAACAACATCCTGACTGCAATAGCCATCAGATAAACCGCAAAAGCTCTTTTTAATATGATATCCGGTATAGGCTGAACTATCACAGCGCCTATAAATCCGCCGATCAAGAACCCGATAGCCGTATATAATGCGACATCAATTACCACGTTCCCGCTGTAGTAATATTTTAGAGCGGCAAGGAGCCCTACCGGCGGAAGGAGCGCAGCAAGGGCAGTTCCCTGAGCTTGATGCTGGTTAAAACCGAATAAAAAGATCAAAGCCGGAATTATTATCGTTGCTCCGCCAATGCCGAATGCTCCGGAGAAAGCACCTGCTAGTAATCCTGTGATGAGTGAAAAAAGAATATTGATCTTAACTCCTCCTCTCTCTTAATATCGCTTCTGCTATCGCGAGGTCTTCCTTTGTGGTTATTTTAATGTTCTCATATGAGCCGCTAATCATTTTAACAGAAATACCAAGCCTCTCAACAAGTTTGGAATCATCAGTCGCCTTGTACTTTATTTTTTGCGCTCTATCATATGCCTGCTTAATTACGGGGAACTGGAACGCCTGAGGTGTCTGCACCAGCCATATTGAATCCCTGTCAAGGGTCTCCATTACGATATTCTCACGGGAAACGGTTTTGATTGTGTCCTTTGACGGCACTCCAACGACCACCGCCTTTGAGATCTTTGTTTCAATGACTGCCCTGGATATTATTTCTTTTGTGATGAGCGGTCTAGCAGCGTCATGTATCACCACAATATCACCATCTGATTCAGGGGTTATCGCAGCGATCCCATTATAAACGGAATCCTGACGCTCAATTCCTCCTACAACTATATCTTTGACCTTTTTATAATCTTTTAAAAGACTTTTGGTTAATTCTACGTCTTCTTTCGCAACAACAACAATAATATCATCGATCGACTGGCACTCATTGAAAACTGAAACCGTGACGGAAAGAACGGGCTGCCCATTGATCTCCAGGAATTGTTTCTTTGCGTTTATCCTTCTGCCTGCACCGGCCGCGGGAATTACTGCGGTTACTTTCATAATATCTCTAATTTTTTGGGTGATTTTGTGAGGACCTCAAAGCCGCCTTTTTTGACCAGGACCATGTCCTCTATCCTGAACCCGCCGACCCCCGGCAAATAAACGCCAGGCTCAACGGTTATCACCATTCCCTCTTTAAGAATGTCCTTGCTTGATGATGAGACCCGAGGGCCTTCATGTACCTGCAATCCTATCCCGTGCCCGGTCCCGTGTCGAAAATACTTTTCCAATTTTTCTTTTTTAAGCACATCCCTTGCAGCCTTGTCAACTTCAGCCGCCTTGATGCCGTCCTTGATCTTTTCGATCGCTGATTCTTGAGCGCGCAATACAGCATTATATGTTTTTAATGCTTTCTTTGAAGGATTCCCAAGCGATACCATTCTTGTTATATCGCTGTTATACCCTTTGTATCTTGCCCCGAAATCCATGACGATCAGCTCTCCTGTCTTGACCTTTTTATCCGTGGGCTTGCCGTGAGGATAAGCCGATAATTTGCCGGATGAAACAAGCGTCTCAAAAGCAGGCCCGTTCCCTTTAAATATCTTTATCAGATAATCTATGTGAGCGGATATCTCCAATTCCATCATCCCGGGCTTTATTATTCGGATGACACAGTCGTAAGCAAGATCGGATATAAGAGCGGCCTTTCTTATGATCTCAATTTCGTTTTGTTGTTTTATCATCCTCGCATCTCTGAGTTCCTTGCTGATCGAATAAAACTTGGACTTGGGGAACTTTTCTTTCAGTTTATTGAAGGATGCGACATCCATCTTGTCGTCCTCATATCCAATATCTGATATCTTCTTGCCTTTTAAATAGTTCATCGCGGTATCTAAGAGCGTTGAATTAAGCGGAGCTTCTATTATCTCTATGGCTTTTTTAACCTCTGCTCTCGCCTGCTGGGAGTATCTGCCGTCGACGATAAGAAGAGATCCTTTATCCATTACAATGAAAATACCAACGCTGCCGGTGAAGCCGGAAAAATAGCGGATGTTCGGTTCGCTTGTTATAAGCTTGGTCATTTAATAAGGTCGATCGCGGCTTTAAGTCCCAGGAGATAGCTGTTCTTGCCAAAGCCGGATATCTGTCCCGCAGCTACGGGAGCTATGACGGATTTCTGCCTGAATTCTTCCCTGGAATAAATGTTCGAGAGGTGGACTTCCACTGTTGGTATCTTTACGGAAGCAATCGCGTCCCTTATCGCAACTGAATAATGGGTGTAACCTCCCGGGTTTAACACGATGGCCTTGTAGACTTTCTTTGCTTTCTGGATCAAGCTCACGATCTCGCCTTCAATATTCGTCTGCACGGTATCGATCATGACACCTTCTTTTTTTGCAAGTTTCTTCAGCTCTGCGTTTATCTTTTCAAGTGTCACCTTACCGTAGACATTCGGCTCCCTTTGTCCGAGAAGGTTAAGGTTCGGTCCGTGGATTATCAATATCTTTTTTGCCATTACCTGGACATTATATCACGGGAATATGTGGAGACAATAATGAATTTATATGATCAGGGTTGCTCGTTCCCTTGCATCTTAAGTTGTGATACAATACTCGTCTGTTTTTATGCCAAACACGGAAAGAAGAAGTTTGTTCAAGAAAATAGGGTCTTACCTGCCGCAGGAGAGAAGCAACAGGATCATATTGTATTTCATCCTCATTGCCGCGATATTGAGCGGATTGTTCCTCCAGATACTGACACAGTTGCCGAACGTTGAAACGATAAGCATATTTTCTCCGTCAGAGACAACGGAAATATACGCATCAGATGGGACCGTTCTTGCCAAGCTTCACAGGGAAGAGAACCGCTATGTTGTCCCGCTTGAAAAGATATCTCCGATATTGCAGAAAGCCGTCATGGCCACAGAGGATGAAAGGTTTTACCAGCATAGAGGGATAGATTTTCAGGGGGTGGCGAGGGCTGCGATCACGAACATCGCCAAGAAAAGGATAGAAGAAGGCGGGAGCACAATAACCCAGCAGCTTGCAAGGAACCTGTTCCTTACTAAAAAGAAATCGATCACAAGAAAAATCGCGGAGATGGTCCTAGCGCTCCAAATAGAGAGAAGATACACGAAATCGGAGATACTTGAGCTTTATCTTAACCAGATATATTGGGGGCATAATGCCTACGGGATCGAATCCGCTTCGCTAGTTTATTTTAACAAACATGCTTCTGAACTGAACCTTGCTGAAGCCGCGCTTCTTGCCGGAATAATCGAAGGGCCTGAAAAATATTCTCCATACAAGAACATGGAAGGGGCAAAACAAAGGCAGGCAGCTGTACTTTCAAAGATGGTAGAACTGGGAATGATCACGGAGGCCTCCGCCAATGCAGCCAAAATGCAGCCTCTGGCATTATCCACCGAAACGCCGAATAGATATAAATTCGTTGCGCCATATTTCACAACCTACGTGATAAACCAGCTGATCGACAAATTCGGCGAATACACCGTTTATAACGGGGGCTTAAGGGTCTATACGACACTAGACCTCAATAAACAGCGGGTCGCCGAAGGAGTAGTGAAGAAGTTCCTTCAGGAAGAAGGCGAAACATATAATTTTTCACAGGCTGCCATGGTTTCTCTGGATCCCAGGACAGGCTATATCCGTGCAATGGTCGGAGGGGCAAGCTTTGAAGCATCTGAATTCAACAGGGCATGGCAGTCAAAGAGGCAGCCCGGTTCATCTTTCAAGCCTTTTGTTTATACGGCAGCGATGGAAGTGGGCGTGTCCCCGGGATTCATTCTTGAAGATTCGCCGGCAACATACGAAGTCCCCACGGACGAGTGGAATCCCGAAGGCAAATGGGAGCCAAAGAATTTTGACGAGAAATACAGGGGAAAAGTTACCGTTCAGATGGCCCTTGAAAAATCATTGAATATCCCTTCGGTAAGATTGATGGACAAGATCGGCGTGGGAAATGCAGTGGATGTTGCAAAAAGAATGGGGATAAAAAGCCCTCTTAAAAGAGCGCTTGGTTTGACGCTCGGCATATCAGAGGTCACATTGCTTGAGATGGTATCAGCTTACGGCGTTTTCGCGGATGGCGGTATAAGGGTAGAGCCGACGGCAATAATTAAGATCGAAGGTCCGCGAGGCCAACTTATCTACAGGCATACTATATTTGAAAAAAGGGTCCTTGATAAGAATATTGCTGCCGTCATGGTGGACCTGATGCAGGGCGTGCTTCTACGCGGAACAGGCGTAAGGGGCAATATTGACAGGCCGGCTGGCGCCAAGACCGGAACCACCGAGGAATTCAAGGATGCATGGTTCATCGGATATGTTCCGCAGCTGGTCACAGGCGCATGGGTGGGCAATGATAATAACGAGCCCATGGAAGGCGTAACTGAAGTTGCAGTTACTCCCAGAATGTGGAAGGCATACATGTCAAATGTTCTTATTGATGAACCTGTCATAGACTTCCCTAAGCCGGAGGGCCTTGTTGACGAGACAATATGCCTGGATTCCGGAAAGATCCCGAACCAATATTGCCCTGGAGACAGGATCGTTAAAGCGAAATTCTGGTGGAAAGACAAGCCCGCAACAACATGCACTTACCACCCGACCACCGAAGCTTTGCCCGATTACATAACGAGGTAATAATAATGATAAAATTCGGCACAGACGGCTGGCGTGCTGTAATCTCAGATGATTTTACTTTTGAGAATGTTAGGATAGTGGCACAGGCCTATTGCAACTATCTAAAAAAAAATAATCTCCAGGGAAAAGGCATTGCTGTCGGCTATGATACCAGGTTCGAATCTGAAAACTTCGCGCTTGAATCCGCAAATGTAGCCGCATCGAACGATATAAAGGTTTATCTCACCGAAAGCTCCGTCCCCTCCCCTGTTACTTCTTTCATAATTAAGAACAGGTCTCTTGGCGGAGGAATAATGATAACAGCGTCTCACAATCCGCCTCAATGGAACGGTTTTAAGATAAAATCCCAATTCGCCTGCTCGGCTTCGCCGGAGATAACGAAAGCTGTCGAAGCGGAGATCGTAAATGTAAAAGAACCTGTAATACCATCGGGCATTTCGAACCTAATTGTCAAGATCGATCCAAAAAAAGAATATTTCGATCACATCTCAAAGTTCGTTGATTTTTCCATGATAAAGCGGGCCGGCATAAACATTGTCATTGATCCAATGCATGGAAGCGCTACCGGCTATGTAAAGGAAATATTGTCAAAGAACGGCATCGACTGCATTCAGATAAACGATGCCAGGGACCCGTTATTCGGCGGAGTGAATCCTGAGCCGATCCCGTTAAATCTTACGGAGCTCTCCGGCCTGATAAAAGACAGCAGTTTAAGCAAGCCCGGTCTTTGGATAGGGTTAGCAACGGACGGCGACGGGGACAGGATCGGCGGTGTTGACGGGCAAGGCGGATTCCTCACTTCTCACGACATGTTCGTATTGCTTCTGAAACATTTGGTTGAGAATAAAAAGCTTTCCGGCTCGGTTATAAAAACATTCAATATAACCAATCTGGTAGGCATGCTGGCGAATAAATATGGACTGACCGTATTTGAGACGCCGATCGGCTTTAAATATATTGCTGACCACATGTTAAAGGAAGATGTCCTTATTGGAGGAGAGGAATCAGGAGGCATCGGCATAAAAGGCCATATTCCTGAACGCGACGGCGTGCTAAATTCTCTTCTGATACTCGAGTGCCTGGCTTATTACAAGAAAGATGCAAGAGCTATTCTGAACAGCGTGATGGATGAGTTCGGGCATTTCTATTATGACAGGATCGATGTCCATCTGACGGATGAACAAAGGAATGCAATCAAATCTAAAATTGCCGCTTTTAAACCTGAAACATTTATCGGCGAAAAAGTCGTGGAAATACAGAACTTGGATGGGATCAAGGTCTTCCTTGAAGACAAAAGCTGGATATTATTCAGGCTATCCGGGACAGAACCATTGATCAGGATATATTGCGAAGCCACTTCTCCGGATAAAGTAAAAAGGATGCTCGCGGAAGGGGAAAAGACCTTGCTGGCCTGATCATTGCCCCAGTTTCTGCTGTATCTCTTTCTCGAATTTCTCTTTTTTCTCTATCCTGTTGATCTCTGATTGTTCTTTAGCCGCATCAGATACGGCGCCCATCTTATCAAAGATATTTTTCAATTCCTTGTGCATCTCCTTATTGTCGCCTGCTATTAAAGATGCCTGCCTGTAACTTGCCAGCGAGAGCGAAATCTTTTTTAAATTCTGATAAATGTCACCTAAGGCCATCAAGATGCTCGGGTCAGCGCCGCTGCTCTGGCCAGCCTTACCATATTCCAGAAGGGCGAATTCAATATTGCCGGCTTTCCTGTACGCATCGCCTAAAAACAGGTGGACATAAGGATTGGTCGGGTCATCCATGCTTGCTTCATTATAAGAGGAGATCGCCTCATTCAACTTACCGGAAATGTACAATGAATAAGCTTTTATTAGCGGTTCGTTTATCTCGACCTTAGTCTTTTGATTCAACTGGTACATCCATTTTTTTAACGCCTGGTCCTGCTTTTCGGCAAGAACTTCTTCGTTCAGGTCCTTTCCTTTTGCCATTATCTTTCTAAGTCGAGTCCCTTCCAATTTGATGACATGATAACCATATGAGGTTTTTATGACGTCGCTGATCTCTCCGGGCTTAAGAGAGAAAACAGCTTTCTCGAATTCGGGGATCATTGCCCCTGTAGTAAAATAGCCGAGATCGCCCCCGTTCTTGGAACTGCCGGTATCGTCGGAAAATTTTGCGGCAAGCGTCGAAAAACTTTCTCCTTTTTTGATCCTTGAAAGTAATTCTTCTGCTTTGCTTTTTGCCTCAATATCACCCTTTTGGTCCGCGCTTTTTGGGATGATCAGGATATGACTGGCTTTTACTTCCCGCAGATCATCGGGCGTTATTGTCACTTCAGACTTTACCTTGTCAACCATCTTGGCCACGAGTAATTCATCCTTAATGCTGTTCTTGAAAGAAGAAAAATCCTGCCCCATGTTCTGCAATGCGCTTTTAAGCGCATCCTTGTTGGGGATCTTGTTCGCCTGCATTATCTGGTCTAGAGCTTGATCAACTTCTCCTCCCCCCACCCTGAAATGCCTTTTAGCTTCATTAAGCATTATCGTGAAATCTATCACTTGCTGGAGCGCTATGGTCTGGTAAAGCATCACATCTTCCGGCCTGGCCCGTCCTTTTTCCTGGGAAAGAAGTCTTTTTATGGTCTGGTTCATCCTGTTATGATCGATCTCTTTTCCATTAATCGTGGCGATTGAACCTTTTTTGGGCCCTTCCTTAAAACCCTTTATCCCTTGGTAGCCCAGGCCATAAAACATGGTCGCTGCGAAAAGCACAGCAACAATAATCATTATGGTCTTCATTTTCTTCCTTAAATATGAAAGCATTTATTTCTCCTCTCTTCCATCTTTCCTGGCGCTTCTAATCAAATTCTTTCAATGACTTTGAAACTGAAATATATCCACCGAGCATGCCCAAGAATACTCCTACGCATCCCACGATCAAATATACCGCTATAAGATGTTTCTGGTCGCTTACCAAGGGCAGGAAGGGCAATGCATGATTCACCTGGAGGATCACCAGGTCGTAGAAGGTTTTTAAAATAGCGAAAGAGAACATCGCTCCGATTATGCCGATGATCACGCCTTCTATGATAAAGGGCCATTTTATGAAAGAATCGGTCGCCCCTACTAGTTTCATGATGGAAATATCTTTTTCTCTGGCGATAACAGTAAGTCTGATAGTATTTATAACAATAAGCAGTGTGGCGACCGACAGCATGCAGACCAATATCAATCCTCCGATCCTCACTGCTGAAGCGAGGGATTCAACTTGTTCTATGAGTTTCCCGCTGTACCTGACCTCCGATATTGAAGGCATTCCAGATATTTGCTTTGCGACAAGTGGCACAAGCTCCGGTATCTGCACCTCAACAATGAAAGTGTCCGGAAGAGGATTGTCGGAAATGACGCTTTCAAGGTTCATTTTCCCGCCGTACTCTTCCTTGAATCTTTTCCATGAATCCGTTCGGGAAAGATATTTAACGTTTGACACGCCCCTCAATTTTGAAATGCGGCCTATAATGCTGTCCGACTCATATCTGTCAAGAGACCTGTCAACATAGGCGGCGACCTGGACATTGGAGCTGATCGTCCCGATTATGCTTCCGATGTTCACGACGCCCATCAAGAACACTCCAAAGATCGTGAGTGAAACAATGACCGTCCCAACCGCAACGAGGCTCATGATACCGCTCCTTTTAAAGCCTGTCCATGCCTCGCTTATGAAGAATTCTATGCTATTTAGCATTTCCGTAGACCCCCAGTTGTTCGTCCCTTATTATCCTGCCTGATTCAAGAGCTATCACGCGCTTTCTCATGATGTCCACGATATTTTTATTATGGGTCGTGACAATGACAGTTGTTTTCCTTTTGTTTATTTTGTCGAGAAGATTGATTATTTCCCATGACGTCGCGGGGTCAAGGTTCCCTGTCGGTTCATCCGCTATCAAAAGAGGAGGATTATTCACTATGGCCCTTGCGATGCATGCTCTTTGCTGTTCCCCGCCTGAAAGGTCGGCTGGAAAGCTGTCCGATTTTTTCTGGAGGCCCACAAGCTCTAATGCGAGAGAAACATGGCGTCTTATTACGGACCTTGGTCGGCCGACCACCTGCATTGCGAAAGCTATGTTCTCCCAAACAGTCCTCTTCGGCAAAAGTTTAAAATCCTGGAAAACAACCCCCATGTTCCTTCTTAAGTAGGGTATCTGATATGACCTTAGCTCCGCCACATTGATCTTGTCGATTATCACCTGGCCGGAGGTCGGAAGTTCCTCTCTGTAAAGGAGCTTCATAAGTGTGGTCTTGCCTGATCCGCTCGGCCCCACTATAAAAACGAATTCTTCCTTTCCGATGTGGATATTGATGCTGCCTAAAGCCTCAAAACCATTGGGATAAACCTTTGAAACGCCTATTAGCTGAATCATCTATTTATATAAGGGGAATAGTTTGCAGAGTTCTTTGATGCCGGAAGAGACTTCATTCCTTGTTCTTTCATCTTCCGGGTTTGAAAGTATTTTATTGATGAACGAGCCGATCAGTTTCATTTCAGGCTCTTTCATGCCTCTTGTCGTGAGCGCCGGGGTCCCGATCCTTATCCCCGACGCTACCGATGCCGCTGCGGTCTCGAACGGGATGGTATTTTTGTTCACGGTTATCCCAATGTTATCCAGCAGGATCTCAGCCTGTTTTCCGGTAAGATTCTTATTCCTTAAGTCGACAAGCATGAGGTGGGTATCGGTCCCGTGTGAAACGAGCCTGAAACCGTGTTTCATTAGCTCATCGGCCAGCGTACTTGCATTTTTCACGATCTGCTCCTGATATTTTTTAAACTCAGGCTTAAGGGCTTCCCCAAAGGCGACAGCTTTTGCGGCTATCACGTGCATCAAAGGCCCGCCCTGGATCCCGGGAAACACGGATTTATTGATTTGTTTTGCATACTCTTCCGGACAAAAGATCGCTCCGCCCCTTGGTCCTCTTAAGGTTTTATGGGTCGTGGTTGTCACAACGTGTGAATTCGGTATAGGTGAAGGATGAAGTCCGGCTGCGACAAGTCCAGCGATATGGGCCATGTCGATGAAAAGATAAGCCCCGACCTCATCGCATATCTCCCTCATTTTCGGGAAATCAATGATCCTGGGATATGCTGTAGCGCCTCCTACTATCATTTTCGGCTTGTGCTCCCTTGCAAGCGCTCTCATCTGGTCGTAATCAATGAATTCATTGTCCTGCCTGACGCCATATGAAATGAAATGGAAGTACATTCCGGAAATATTGACCGGGCTTCCATGGGTAAGATGTCCGCCATGTGATAGATTAAGCCCCATTACTGTATCGCCCGGCTTTATGAAAGCCATATAGGCTGCCATATTTGCCTGCGAGCCGGAATGAGGTTGAACATTGGCGTGTTCGCAGTTGAATAATTTCCTCGCCCTTTCTATCGCGAGCGTCTCGACTATGTCGACATACTCGCAGCCGCCGTAATATCTTTTTCCGGGATAGCCTTCCGCGTACTTATTTGTAAGAACGGTACCTTGGGCTTCCATCACGGCGCGGCTTGTGAAGTTTTCGGAGGCAATCATTTCGAGTTTGTTCTGCTGTCTTTCGAATTCCAGGTCAATAGCTTTTGCTACTTCGGGGTCTATCTTTCTTACGTGGTCGATATTAAAGTGCATAACAGATCGTTATTTTATCATATTGCTGAAATGCCGTCAATTTATTTGGCGAGCGCTCCCAAAAACCACATCTGTCCTTCGTTTACAATGCTAGTTAGCCGACCAAATATTTTATCCGTATAAGATCAATGATAATTTGAGGAAAATGCTTGATCATTGAAACTTTGCTCGATTCATCGTTTATCCAGTGAACCGGCTCCTCGCATATTTTATACCCTTTCTTTCTCGCCCTACAAAGAATCTCCACATCAAAGAGAAAGCCATCTATCTTTTGTTCGGAAAATAATTCCCTAGCTATTCCCCCTCTAAAGAGCTTAAACCCACATTGAGTATCGAAAATACCTGGAAGATATACTTTCTGAATTATCCAGTTTAATAACCTCCCAAATGTTTCCCTGATCCGCAATTGACGCTTCAATATTTGTGAACTTGGGAGCCATCTTGATGCAATAACAATATCATAACCTTCTTCTAAAGCATGAATTAATTTATCAATTTCTTCAATTGGGGTGGACAGGTCGACATCGGTAAAAAGCACCAATTTACCGACCGAAGACAGTATCCCTTCGCGCACAGCCAAACCTTTTCCACGGCTTTTACATTTCAAAACCTTTATCCTGTTGTCGACATCAGCAAAACCCTGTGCGATCTTCACTGTATCGTCCGTACTTCCGTTATCCGAAACAATTATCTCAAACTCAGAAAATCTGCGATCCAGATAATTTATGACTTTGGTTATACAGTTGATTCTGGTTTCCTCATTATATACGGGAATGATCACAGATATTTCCATGGTTACAACTTCACCTCAAAAACAATTATACCATTATTATAAATAATAGGGTTAAGATTAACCGCAGAAAATTGTTTAAATAATATTATAAAATTGATACAATAATTTTAGGGCGTGTATCCTTACCTGCGTATTTTTGGGAATGAGGGATATTGTCTTATCCCGTTGTTTCCAAATGATGAAACACCGAACGGCGAGTTCATTATTTTAATATCGTCAAGGAACCAGCCCCTAAAACCGTTATACTTGTTGTCATAAGTATTGAACGTGAACCTTATCTTTATTTGCTTGCCGGCGTAAGGCGTGAGGTCGTAATTATGCTGGACCCATATCCCGGGCTGATCGAATCCGCCAGATGTGTATGCCTCTCCGCTGACATTTATGTCTTTTGCGGGATCATCATAAGGGTTCAAATATCCGATGAGATCCCAGCTGTTATACGGGCTTTTTGCCACATATATATACATGGCATCATACCCTTTTCCCTGTTTAGGGTTCTTTCCTTCTATCTCCCACCATGTCCAGAAACTTAGCTTTCCGGACGAATAGCCTGTCAGATCAAGAGCAGGAGATTGAAGTATCCCGGAATTGTCCTCCCCAAATGCCGATTTTCCGCCGGAACCTTCAAAGGTATCGTCGGATGATTCGATGCAAATGTATGATGCTTCCGAGGTCGCAGGGGTGGTTTGTCCATACCAGAAGTAATAACTGCCGCTTTCAGGGGTCGGAATATATCCGTCATCCTTAAGATATACCTTTCTAGTTATGCCTGCGCCATGAGATTCATTAAAATAATTCTTTGGATTATTAAAACGCGGGAGATCGTAATGATGTACATGCCAGAAATTATGCCCAAGCGAATCCGCTTCGGTAGTGAACCCCTCAGCTGTGCCCGTTTCAAAAGTGAATTCGTAAGATGCGGAAGTTCCTGTATATGGAAGGTTGAAGTTAACATCGACAGTGCTTCCGCTTATCACCGTTGTGGTTTCGGTTGAACTTATATGATTATCTGCATAAGCGGTTACATTCGTTGACGCTGCAGGTAAATTATATAAAGTGTATCTGCCGTACTCATCCGTGTAAGTCACTCCTTTTTGGGAACCTTCTTGGGAAGCCACGATCATTGCCTGATAAAGTTGGGACCCATAAAGTCGCATGACCGTGCCTTCGATAGCACCCTGATCAAGGTGCGTCAGAGTTATATTGAAATTTGTCGAGAGCCCGGAAGTCACCGTTTGTATCGAACTTAATAACTGGTAGCCGAGAGCGGAAGCATAAACCTCGGCGGTCCCCGCGGGGATATTTTCAAGCATATAATAGCCGGAACTATTAGTTGCCGCATAGCTTGTCATTGTCCAGACATTCGCTCCCGAAATCGGGGTTCCTCCGCTTGCGACAGTTCCCTCTATCCATCCCGGAGGAGGAGTTATCGGCATTATTGCCGCGATCCATCCCAATTGAGAAATGTTCATATTTATCGTATTCGTCTCGGTGGTCGAATGCCCGTGACCAGGCAGTTGTTCCCAGCCCAGCGTATCCGCGTTGAATTTATAGAAAGCCACTTCAGATGTGGGAGGAACTTGCGACAAATTCGGGACCGAAAGCTCTGCTGAAGCAGAAAGGGTTGTGCCTTCAGGTTTCGCATACACAATATATGAAACGAATTGATCGCCAGAAGGCGGATTGAACGGTGCAGCGATGTTTGGCACGGCAGTAAGGACAACGTTTGTTGGCTCTTGTGTGACAGAGTTGGGAGGAAATACCATTTTGATGCTTCCGTTCGTGTTAGTGGCTGTTCCTCCTGCCGCCTTTGAAACGGGCGTGACCTTGCTGTCAAGCCTGGCCAGAACGGCGATCCCAGCGTTCGCGCTTTGCCCACCGGAGAACCTGACCTGTCTGTAAGATGGGGTATGCGATGTTGAGATGATCTTTATTGTTTTCAACCCTGACGGAAGGTTTATGAAAGAATAAGTGCCGTTAGAAAGAGTTTTTGTGACGGATCCGTCAACCACGACATCCGCATTGGATACAGGATTGTAAAGTAGATCTCCAACTGTTCCATAAAGATTGCCGACGCCGGCACTCCCTCCCCCGCTTGCACATCCGCTCAAAAAAGCCGAACAAATGAATAAAAATGCGATAAGTCCCTGGGCGCCAACTTTCATGATATATAGTTTAACCAGATACAGCCCTTAAATCAAGATATTTGCCAATACAGGTGCAAATGTGTATAATATGTCCTTTATGGCAGAAAAAAAAGAAAATCAAGAAGAGCAGCAGGTTTGCGAGGAATGCGGCGGGACACTTAAACCGAATAAAATAAAGCTCGAGGAATTTGAAGGCGGAAAGCTCTATGTGATAGAGGATGCCCCTGTAATGGAGTGCGAAAGCTGCGGGGAGGTCTGGGTCCCTCAGCCAATAATCGATGAATTTGAACAGATGATGGAAGTGGCCCAAAAAAATAAACTAACAAAAAAAACCAGGCCAAAGGCTGATTCTCCTCTGGCGAAAAAACCGAAGAAAGGCAAGGAATAATTTTTATGGAAACAGAACTGGGAAGAGGTAAAAGATCCAGAAGGACTTACGGTTTCGACGAGATCGCGCTGGCTCCTTCGATCATCACGGTCAATCCTGATGATATAGATATATCAACAACTATCGCAGGAATTAAATTGAAGCTCCCGATAATCGCTTCCGCAATGGATGGCGTTGTTAGCCCGAAGACCGCTGCATTGATGAGCAAATACGGAGGGCTCGGCGTATTGAACCTCCAGGGCGTATGGACAAGATATGAAGACGCCGAGAAGATCCTTGACCAAATATCCTCAGTGTCAAAAGACGAATACGTTGAGTTGATGCAAAAGATATACCTCGAGCCTGTAAAGTTAAAACTTGTTGAGAAAAGGATAAAAGAGATAAAGGACACTGGGGCAAAAGTCGCTGTATCATCGATACCTGCAGACGCCAAAGAACTCGGACCCATCGCTGTAAAAGCAGGAGCCGATGTTTTCTTTATCCAGGCAACCGTATTTTCAACAAAGCACAAATCAAGCGGCTCAAAAATGCTAAATCTTTTAGAATTCATCGAGGAAATGAAGATCCCCGTCGTTGTCGGCAACTGCTCAACTTATGACGTAGCTCTTGACCTTATGAAGAACGGCGCTGCTGCGGTCCTTGTAGGTATCGGGCCTGGAGCTGCCTGCACTTCACGCGGAGTCCTGGGAATCGGCGTCCCGATGGCGACATCGATATCTGACTGCGCTGCAGCAAGGGAGACGCATTTCAAGGAAACAGGTAAATATGTCCCTATAATCGGCGATGGCGGAATGGCGGTTGGCGGTGACATCTGCAAAGCCATTGCCTGCGGGGCCGATGCTGTCATGATCGGTTCCCCCATTGCAAAAGCGGAAGAGGCCCCTGGAAGAGGTTTCCACTGGGGAATGGCGACACCAAGCCCAGTGCTTCCGCGAGGAACTAGGATAAAAGTCGGGACCATCGCTCCGTTAAAAGAGATATTGATAGGTCCCGCCAAATATGATGATGGATCAATGAACTTTGCGGGAGCTCTCAAGACATCAATGGGAACTCTTGGGGCATCCAATTTGAAGGAGATGCAGCATGTTGAAGTTATCATCGCACCGTCGATCCTGACCGAAGGAAAGGTTTACCAAAAGGCGCAATCACTCGGGATGTATAAGTAACAGGATGTCGGGGAATCAGGGGATCGGGAGATCAGGTTATATCTAATTGCTCGTTCAAGGCTTTTGTGATAATATTGCCGCAATTTAAAAATGTCCTCTCAAACTCATGATTTAGTAGTAATTCTCGATTTTGGAGCTCAGTATAGCCAGCTCATAGCCAGAAGAGTGCGTGAATGTAATGTTTACTCGGAAATACTCCCTTTTGACACCCCGCTTGAAGAATTAAGGAAACGCAATGTAAAAGCGGTTATCCTTTCGGGCGGCCCTTCCAGCGTATACGAGAAGAACGCCCCTCACCCCGACAAGAAATTATGGGAAAGCGGGATCCCCATGCTGGGCATCTGCTATGGTGTACAGCTTATGGCCGAGAACCTTGGCGGCCAGGTATCGCCTGGCTCAAAGAAGGAATATGGAAAGACGGAGCTTCTTATTGATGATAACTCCGACTTATTCGCTGGCCTTCTTACCACCATCGATTGCTGGATGAGCCACGGGGACAAAGTTTCAGTGCTTCCAAAAGGTTTCAAGAGATTGGCGCATACCCAGAATACAGACTTCGCGGCTGTCGGGAATCCCGAAAAAAAGATATACGGAGTTCAGTTCCACCCCGAGGTTGTTCACACCCCGAAAGGGATCGAATTGATCAAGAATTTCATTTACATAATATCCGATGTAAAGCCTACCTGGACGACGAAGAACTTCATTGATATGTCGGTCAAGGAGATCAGGGCGACCGTTGGCAAGGAAAAAATACTCCTGGCGCTGTCGGGCGGGGTTGATTCAACGACCGTTGCCGCGCTGGTTAAGGAAGCGGTAGGTGACCAGCTTTCCTGCATGTTCATCGACCAGGGCTTCATGAGAAGGAACGAGGCAAAAAAGATAAATGACGTTTTCACAAAGACGTTCAAGATAAAGAATTTCATACATATCGATGCATCCGAACGGTTCTTCTCCAAGCTTGATGGCATTACGGACCCCGAGCAGAAAAGAAAGCTTATCGGAACTGAGTTCATCCGCACCTTTGAGGAAGAAGCGAAGAAACTCGGCAAAATAGATTTCCTGGCACAGGGAACGCTTTATCCCGATGTTATAGAAAGCGCCGTGCAGGGCGTTTCTTCAAAAGCCGCCGTAATGATAAAGACCCACCATAACGTTGGCGGCCTCCCCAAGGACATTAAATTCAAATTGATCGAGCCGTTAAAACTCCTTTTCAAGGATGAAGTCAGGATCCTGGGAAAAGAGCTTGGCGTACCGGATTCGATAATAAGCAGACAGCCGTTCCCGGGCCCCGGGCTTGCTATCAGGATTATAGGTGAAGTGACAAGGGAGCGCGTAGATATTCTTCAGAGGGCCGATGAGATAGTCATGGATGAGATAAGGGCCGCTGATTACTATAAAAAGCTCTGGCAGTCATTCGCGGTACTTCTTCCCATAAGAACGGTTGGAGTGATGGGTGATAAAAGGACATATCTCAATACAGTAGCTTTAAGAGCCGTGACTTCGGTGGATGCCATGACAGCGGATTGGGCCAAACTGCCTTATGAGCTGCTTGAAAAGATCTCGAACAGGGTCGTAAATGAGATCCCGGAAGTCAATCGAGTCGTCTACGATATTTCCTCGAAGCCTCCGTCAACAATTGAGTGGGAGTAAGCTGATAATTTAATATTCTTTCCTGAAGAGCTTCCTTATTCTTTCTTTTCGTGTCTGCTCCTGCGCCTTCTGGTGTTCTGCTAATGATTTGCTGAATATATGCGAACTGTCAGCTCTGGCAACAAAATAAAGATAATCTGATTTTTCAGGGAACATTGCCGCTTTCACAGAAGAAAGACCAGGATTACATATAGGCCCGGGCGGAAGACCGTAATGCCTGTACGTGTTATATGGCGAATCGATCTTTAGATCATCATAACTTACTATTTTGCCCGGCCTCTCAAGGACATATTTAATGGTGGGATCCGCGCCAAGATGCATCCTGATCCGGAGCCTATTGTGATAAACAGAAGAGATGAGCGGCCTCTCGCTCTCGATCGCGGCTTCTTTTTCGATTATCGAGGCCAGCGTTATAATGTCGTGCAGACTGTATTTGACCTTCATTTTTCTATAATTTTTTCTCCAGTAAGGCATAATGATCTTATTGAACCTACTTAGCATAAGATTGGCCATCTGTTGCGTGCTTATATTTGAGGGGACCAGATAAGTGTCGGGGAACAAATAACCTTCGAGAGAATTGGTCGGAACATCCATTAAAAAATTATATTTCAATAGCAAAGAGCTGGTTAATGCGATTTTTGTAAGTTCTTGAAATGAGATCCCGTCCCCCACCCCCTCCCTTTCCATGAACCGCCCCATTTTGTATATGGATAAACCCTCTGGAAAGACCAATTTTACGAGCATTGGAGGGATGATCTCCCCCCTGCTTATCTTGAATACGATCCTGATAAGCGACATGTTCGGGGTGAACTCATAAGTCCCGGCCTGCATCCTGTTCTGAAGCCTGAATGTGTTCACTATCAAATTAAAACCGTATCTGCCATCTATGATCCCGCGCGATTCAAGAAGTTCCGCGACTTGAT